>Ga0070734_10001382_pt1 | contig 35747 bp, 29 predicted proteins | sample Coa_R1_8_FD_66444 | JGI IMG/M metagenome (GOLD analysis project Ga0070734, IMG submission 66444) | Surface soil microbial communities from Centralia Pennsylvania, which are recovering from an underground coalmine fire - Coalmine... | ecosystem: Environmental > Terrestrial > Soil > Unclassified ...
AGATTTGAACTGACGACCTTCGGGTTATGAGCCCGACGAGCTACCAGGCTGCTCCACCCCGCACAATCACTATAGCGGACGCGAGCGAATGCGTCAAACTTGCGAAACAATCAAGACTCGCGTTGCGGCGGAATTCCGCTCGCTACCGCCACTCGACCGCCCAAGTTGCGAATAAGCGATTCTTATTTTATGATGCATAACTATTAATTGGACTCATTCAGGGAATGCCTTCATCCTAGTGTTTTCATGGGGATAGCTGTGCCGACCCGGGGAGAGACTTTGTGAGAGATCCACTGCCCAAGCTGAGAAGCGCGGCGCTGATTGGCGGCGCGAACCGCGCTGGAGCGCGCGCGATGTTGCGTGCGTGCGGATTGAAGGATGACGATTTCAAAAAGCCGCTCATCGGCGTGGCGAATACGTGGATTGAAATTGGGCCGTGCAACTATCACCTGCGCGAACTTGCCGAACACGTGAAGGCGGGCATTCGCAAAGCGGGCGGCACGCCGCTCGAGTTCAATACGGTTTCAATTTCCGACGGCATCACAATGGGCACCGAAGGCATGCGCGCTTCGCTGATTAGCCGCGAAGTGATTACAGATTCCATCGAGCTTGTGACGCGCGGAAACCTTTTCGACGCACTCGTTGTGTTGGTCGGATGCGACAAGACGATTCCGGCGGGCGTGATGTCGCTCGCTCGCCTGAATATACCTGGGCTTGTTCTCTACGGCGGCTCGATTGCTCCCGGACAGTTTGAAGGGCATGCAGTGACGATTCAGGATGTGTACGAGGCGATTGGCGCCCATGCGCGCGGTTCGATGAGCGATGCGCGCCTTCAGTCGCTGGAAAACGCAGCTTGCCCTGGAGCCGGCGCGTGCGGCGGGCAATTTACAGCGAACACAATGGCGCTGGTCTGTGAATTCCTTGGTATCGCGCCGATGGGACTGTCCAGCGTGCCTGCCACGAACGCGGGCAAAGCGGCGTCCGGCGAACGCGCTGGCGAGCTTGTGATGGATCTTCTTCGCAAGAACATCACGCCATCGCAAATTCTTACGAAAATCTCCATCGAGAATGCGATTGCTGGTGTTGCTGCGACGGGCGGCTCGACGAACGCGGTACTGCATCTCCTCGCGATCGCGAACGAAGCAAAGGTCCCGCTCACGATTGAGGACTTTGACCGCGTCAGCGCGAAAACCCCGATCCTTGCGGACTTGAAACCCGCCGGCCGTTTCGTCGCAACAGATTTGTACGCCGCCGGCGGAACGGCGCTCGTGGCAAAGCGAATGGTCGACGCTGGCCTTTTGAAGCCCGAGGCGCTTACGGTTACGGGGAAGACGCTCGGCGAAGAAGCCGCCGCCGCCAAAGAAACTTCTGGCCAGGAAGTCGTGCGCAAAAAAGAGAATCCACTCAAGGCAACGGGCGGCCTCGTGATTCTCAAGGGCAATCTCGCGCCGGAAGGCTGCGTGTTAAAAGTCGCCGGCCACAACATTCAAAATTTCCGCGGCACTGCGCGAGTATTTGACAGCGAAGAAGCGGCCTTCGCGGCGATTGAAAAGTCGCAGATCAAGGCAGGCGACGTAGTCGTGATTCGCTACGAAGGGCCGAAGGGCGGCCCGGGCATGCGCGAGATGCTCGCCGTAACTGCAGCGCTAGTCGGCCAGGGCCTCAGCGATTCCGTCGCGTTGCTGACCGACGGCAGATTTTCCGGCGCGACGCATGGCTTGATGGCAGGGCACGTCGCACCCGAAGCAGCGCACCGCGGCCCGATCGCCGCCGTGCAAGATGGAGACACGATCGTATTCGACATTCCGAAGCGTGAACTCAACGTCGAGATCAGCAACGACGAGATGCAGCGGCGGCTCTCCACTTGGAAGCCTCCGGTGCCGCGCTTCACCAGCGGCGTGATGGCCAAATACGCGCTGCTCGTTTCCTCTTCGTCGCTCGGCGCCGTGACGGCTGTGCCCACGGGCGGAGCGCCATCAACTTCAGGAAGGACACTATGAAGCTCACGGGTGCGGAAATACTTTGCGAAACGCTGGAACATCTCGGCGTGAAGGACATCTTTGGGTATCCAGGCGGCGCGATTCTGCCGGTCTATGACGCTCTGGGAAAATCGAAGCTTCACCACGTCCTTGTGCGCCACGAACAAGGCGCGACTCACATGGCCGATGGTTACGCGCGCGCGAGCGGCGGAGTCGGCGTTGCGATGGCGACGTCCGGGCCCGGCGCAACTAACATGGTCACTGGAATTGCTACCGCGATGCTCGATTCTTCGCCAGTGGTCTGCATCACTGGACAAGTTGGCAGCAAGTTGCTCGGTTCTGACGCGTTTCAGGAAATTGACATCACGGGCATCACGATGCCGATTACGAAGCACAACGTGGTTGTGTCCCGCGCCGAAGATATTGCCCGCACGGTGCGTGAAGCGTTTCAGATTGCAAATTCGGGCCGGCCGGGCCCCGTGCTTGTGGACATCACGAAAGACGCACAGCAGGCGTCCGCCGAATTTGATTGGGAGAAAGCCGCGCCGAAACTCCCCACGAAGCAGAAACGCGCCAGCTATGACCAGTCGGAATTCGACCGCGCCGTGGAAATGCTGAACAGCGCGAAGCGGCCGCTGATTCTCGCCGGACACGGCATCATGATTTCCGGCGCGATGAAAACTTTCTCCCAGTTCGTGCATGCGGGCCACTTCCCTGTCGCAATGACTCTGCTCGGCATCGGCGCCTTCCCTGCAAACGACCCGCTGAACCTCGGCATGATGGGCATGCACGGCGAAGCCTGGGTAAATCACGCCATTCAAGAAGCTGATTTGCTGATCGCCGTTGGCATGCGCTTTGACGATCGCGTCACGGGCGACTTGCGGACCTACGCGAAGAGCGCGAAGAAGATTCATATCGAAATCGACCGCGCGGAGATCAACAAGAACGTGAAGGTGGATGCCGCACTCGTCGGCGATGCTCGCGAAGTCCTGGAACAGCTTCTTCCGCACATGGAGAAGAAAGAACGGCCCGACTGGCACGGTCGCATCAAGGAAATGAAGGGCGATTCCGCGGTACGCGACATTCAGAGTCTTCCCGACTCCGGCCATCTTTACGCCGCGCACGTCATCAACGATTTGTGGAAAGAAACGAACGGCGAGGCGATCGTCGTCACCGACGTCGGCCAGCATCAGATGTGGGAAGCCCAGTATTACCACCACAACATGCCGCGTACGCTCATCACTTCGGGTGGACTCGGCACGATGGGCTTCGCATTGCCCGCGGCAATCGGCGCAAAATTCGCCAAACCTGGCGCGGACGTATGGGTCGTGGTCGGCGACGGCGGATTCCAGATGACCATGTGCGAACTCGCGACCATTGTTCAGGAAAAAATCAAAGTCAACATCGCCATCATCAACAACGGCTATCTCGGCATGGTGCGCCAGTGGCAGGAATTTTTCTACGACAAGCGCTATGTCGCGACGCCACTTGTGGCCCCAGATTTTGCCGCACTGGCAAACGCATTCGGTATTCGCGGCGAACGCATCACGTCGCGCGCCGATGTTGTGCCGACAATCCGCTCTGCGCGTGAGTCAAAAGAATCGGTGCTCATTGACTTCCGCGTCGAACAGGAAGATTCCGTTTATCCGATGGTGCCCGCCGGCGCTTCCCTGCACGAGATGATTCGCCGGCCCAACAATCCGCTCGTCGAAACTGCAACCGAGCCATAGAGCGAATCGAGGAAAGGAATTCGGGACAAAAATTATGCAGACTCTTGTAGCGTACGTCGAAAACAAACCGGGCGTGCTGAACCGCGTCTCCTCGCTCGCGCGGCGGCTCGCGATCAATATTGATTCGCTCACCGTCGGACCGACCGAAAACGAAGAGATTGCGCGAATGACAATCGTCGCGCACACCGACGCCAAAGGCGCACATCGTCTCGAAGCGAGCCTCGAAAAACTCGTGGACGTGCTGCTCGCCGAAAATATTTCCGAGCGCTCCCTGCTCGAACGAGACCTCGCCCTCATCAAGGTTGCCGCCGACCAGCAATCGCGCCCGCATCTGATGGACCTCCTCAAAGTCTTCCGCGGACGCGTCGTAGATGTCGCGCCTGATTCTTTGATCGTGGAAGTTTCCGGCACGGTGGACAAGATTGACGGCCTGCTCGAAGTGCTGCGACCCTACGGCGTGCTGGAAATGGCGCGCACAGGCCGCATTGCGATGACACGCGGCGGCGACTTGCTGCAACCGCCCGCACAATCCGCGGAACCCGTTGCGGCCAAGAACTAACGTCAGCCGTCAAGAGATTTGATTTCACAGGAGAACTACGAATGGCAAAGCTCTACTACGATAAGGATGCGGATCTCTCGCTGATCCAGTCCAAGAAGATTGCGATCATCGGCTACGGCTCGCAAGGACACGCGCATGCCCTGAACTTGCGGGACAGCGGTTGCAACGTCCGCGTGGGATTGCCGGAAGGCAGCGCGTCTCGAGCGAAGGCGGAAAAAGACGGCCTCGTCGTCAACACTCCGTCCGAAGCGGCCGCGTGGGCGGACGTCATCATGGTTCTCACGCCGGACACGAAACAGAAGAAGCTTTACGAAGACTCGATTGCGCCGAATCTTAAGGCAGGCAAGACTCTCATGTTCGCGCACGGCTTCAACATTCGCTTCGGCGCGATTAAGCCTCCCGCGGACATCGACGTGTCGATGGTCGCGCCGAAGGCACCTGGCCATCGCGTACGCGAAGTGTTCACCGAAGGCGGCGGCACGCCCGGTCTTCTGGCGGTCGAGCAAAACGCCTCGGGCAAGGCGAAAGAGCTCGCTCTTTCCTACGCGCGCGGAATCGGCTGCACACGAGCAGGTGTTTTGGAAACAACATTCACCGAGGAAACCGAAACCGACCTCTTTGGCGAGCAGGCTGTTCTCTGCGGCGGCGTAAGCGAATTGATCAAAGCCGGATTCGAAACCCTCACCAACGCCGGCTACCAGCCGGAAGTTGCCTACTTCGAATGTCTGCACGAGCTGAAGCTCATCGTCGACCTGATCTATCGTGGCGGCCTCAGTTACATGCGCTATTCGATCAGCGACACAGCCGAGCATGGCGACTACACAGCGGGTCCCCGCATCGTCACACAACAGACGCGCGACGAAATGAAAAAACTTCTCGCGGAGATTCGCGATGGCAGCTTTGCCAGAAAATGGATCGAAGAAAACGAAAAAGGCTGCCCGAACTTCCTCGCGAAGCGCAAAGCCGAACAGCAGCACGCTATCGAACAACTCGGCCCCGGCTTGCGCGCCATGATGCCGTTCCTGCAACCGGTCGTAGCTCCCGGACTGACCGCAAAAACCGCAACATCTGAAAAGTAATTCCGCTGGTAAACTAGCAACGTTCGGCCGGGTTCGTTGTGATCCCGGCCGAACGTTTGCACGCTTCATTTCCGTCTGGGGCCCTTCATCGCAATGAAACGCATCTCCCCCTCAAAGAATGCGCAATCGAAGCAGGTCTCCGACCGCCTGAATCGCTTAAGCGCCAAGCGCCAGGAAATCATTCGCCCTATTTTTGAGCATCCTCGCTCTTTCGTTCTATCTAGCGTGCGAGTCATGGCACAGCGCTTGAACACCGATCCAGCGACGATTGTGCGGATCGTTCGCGGCCTCGGCTTCGCCGGGTATCGCGAGTTTCAGGAATATCTGCACGAACTTTCGCTCGCGTTCGCCACTTCCGCCGACACCATGGAGCGCAGGCCCAAGCCCGATGGCATTTCCGGACACGTTTCGGCTTCTCTCGATCTCGATTTGAAAAATCTGCAGGCGCTCAAGAATACGCTGGACGCAAAACGCGTTGCGGATTGCGCGGGACAATTTTACAAAGCGAACCGCATCGTCGTGATCGGCTCCGACCTTGCCTCCGTACTCGCCGAGTATTTCGAATATCACCTCGTGCTGCTCGGCTTGCACGCATTCGCCGCAACCTCCGCGGGAAAAATTATCCACCTGACGCGTTCGGTCTCGGCAAATGATCTCGTCGTCGCGATTTCCTTTCGGCGCGGGTTGCGACAGACCGTCGAAGGTGTGAAGGCGGCGCGAAGACGCGGCGCCCACTGCGTCGCCATCACAGACACTTACCTGTCGCCGCTGTCACGTTATTGCCACGAAACGTATCTCGCCGCAATCGAATCCAATTCTTTTGGAGCCTCCTACGCCGCTCCCATGGCGCTTCTGAACGCAATCCTTGGCGCAATCGGACAACGGCGGCGTTCCAATACCCTTCGCATCGCTCACGAGATTTCCGAAGAACAACGTGCCGGCTCGCGCTGGTACCAAGAGTGAAACATTTGACGTTTCTCTTTCTTTTCTGAAACACATGTTTCATAATTAAGACCTCTCCCGGAGGCCCGTTTGGCGGGCCCGTGCCGCTACTTTGGCAAGACCGCCATGCTCGCATCGTCCTCCCAGCTTTCCACGTTAGGCGGATTACCAGGTCCGAAAGGCGGAAGGAATGCGCGTAGACGCGGTCACATTACGCAAGCTGCAGATGCGCCTGAAGGCGCCGTTTGAAACGAGCTTTGGTACAACGCACAACCGCACACTGCTCCTCGTCGAGATGCAGGCAGAGGGGGTTACCGGTTGGTCAGAAATCACCGCTATGGAAGCGCCGGTCTTTAACATGGAGACCATCGGAACAGCGACTGTGATCTTGCGCGAGACGCTCGTTCCCGCGATTCTTGGCAAGAAATTCGAGACTGCCGCCGCAATGACCGAGGCGTTTGCACACGTGCGCGGTCACGAAATGGCGCGAGCCGGGCTGGAGAACGCGCTTTGGGATATTGAAGCGCAGGCCAACCGAATCTCATTGTCCAAACTTCTCGGCGGTACCCGGGTGGAAATTCCGTGCGGCGTCTCGATTGGCTTGCAGGCTTCGCCGGAAGCGCTCCGCGAAAAAGTCGCAACCGAAGTCGCAGCCGGCTACCAACGCATAAAATTAAAGATCAAACCGGGCAAGGACCTCGAATACGTCCGCGTAATCCGCGACGCATTTCCGGATATCAAACTCTCCGTTGACGCAAATTCCGCCTATACACTCGACGATATCGCACACCTGCGGAAATTCGACGATTTCAATCTTCTGATGATGGAGCAGCCGCTCTGGTGGGACGACATTTACGCCCATTCCAAACTACAGAAACAAATCAGCACTCCCCTGTGTCTCGACGAGTCGATTCGCCATCTGCGCGACACAGAGACCGCTATCGAACTCGGCGCGGCTCGCATCATCAACATAAAACTCGGTCGTGTCGGCGGCCACTCCAGCGCCCGCGAAATTCAGGCATACTGCCTCGCAAAGAATATTCCCGTATGGTGTGGCGGCATGCTGGAATGTGGTGTCGGCCGCGCCCACAACATCGCCGTCTCCTCCCTGCCCGGCTACACGCTTCCAGGTGATGTCTCCGCCAGCAAGCGCTACTGGGTCGAAGACGTCATCGAACCGGAAGTCGAAGTCTCCCCGCAAGGCACCATTCGCGTTCCCGATACGCCGGGTCTCGGCTATCATGTCCGCCGTGAACTTATCGAACGTTGGACCCTCGAAAAGGAAACCTGGCGCGCAAGCTAGGTGTCTCTTCAAAGGCCAAATTCTGTTGTTCATTGCGTTCTTGTTTGCCGTTTCGTGCTGCGCACAGATTCACGAAACAATTCTTCCAGGACCTCAACCCCCGGACGCTACGGAAAATGTGAAGTCCTGGATTGGCGAATACACCCGTCCTGATATTCCCACGCCGATCACGGTTTTCGAAAAAGATGGCAAGTTATACGCGCACGGAAACCCTGTGGGAGATTGCGTTATCTCCGGACATGCAAAAAACCAACTCAGCGCTGACTGCCGCCCACCGCATCCAAACGCTAGACTCATATTCGAAAACAACGGCACGCGCACCTTTCTCGTATTTGATCAGCTTTGGACGCGTAGCGATCCCAGCGCAGGCGCGATTCAAACGGCGAGCCTGGTTCAAAGACAATCTATCGAATTGCTTCGGTCACAAGCACTAGCCGCCACGCCACCGGAAGAGCGGGGTACGTTCAAAAAATCTGACTTGGTGGAGCTAACGGCAGCGGACCCCGCACTCCATCTCGACATTCGCTACGCCACGTCTAACGATTTCCTCGGTGTCCCTGTCTACACGCAGGCTCGCGCTTTTCTTCAACGCCCCGCCGCCGCGGCGCTTCGCCGCGTTCTTCGCAAATTGCAGCCGCTCGGCTACGGTCTTCTGATTCACGATGGCTATCGTCCGTGGTACGTCACAAAGATTTTCTGGGACGCCACGCCGCCCGAAGGCAAAATCTTCGTTGCCGATCCCGCGCAAGGCTCACGCCACAATCGCGGCTGTGCCGTCGACCTCACGCTCTACGATCTCAAAACCGGCAAGCCTGTGGAAATGACCGGCGGCTACGACGAAATGTCTCCCCGCTCCTTCCCAAATTATCCGGGCGGCACTTCCCTGCAACGCTGGCATCGCGACCTGCTTCGCCGCGCCATGGAATCTGAAGGATTCACGGTCTACGAGTCCGAATGGTGGCACTTCGACTACAAAGATTGGCACGAATACGGCATCCTTAATATTCCATTTGAAAAACTTGGCATCGGGAGCGAATCGAAATGAGTTTGTTCCGCGCAACTACAGTCAAACAGTTCATCCGTCCAGCCGCAATCGCGATCCTGACAATTGGACTGAGCGCCACCGCACAAGCGCAAGATGCGCTCGCCGCCCGCATTCACAAAGTGATGGACCGCCCCGAATTTGCCCGCGCGAACTTCGGCATCGAATTCGTCGACCTCGCAACCGGGAAAATTCTCTATTCCCACGACGCGAACAAACTTTTCGTCCCCGCTTCCACGACAAAACTTCTCACGGAAGGCTCGCTCCTTGCCAAGCTGGGCGCCGACTACCGCTTCCATACGAAAATCTATCGCACCGGTGCGCCCGACAAAAAAGGCCGTATTAAAGGCGACCTGATTCTCGTCGCGAGCGGCGATCCCAATCTTTCGAATCGCATCCGGCCGGACGGCACACTCGCGTTCGAAGACGAAGACCATTCCTATCAAGGACCAGCCGTATCCGGAGATCCGCTCGCCGTCATCAAGGAACTCGCCAAAGCCGTCCACGACAAGGGCGTCAAAAAAATCGACGGGCGCGTATTGGTTGACGCGTCACTCCTGCCGGATGGCCCCCGCGAAGGCGGCACCGGCGTCGTGATGTCCTCCATCATGGTCAACGACAACGTGATCGACCTCATCGCGACACCGGCCACCAAAATAGGCGAGCCGGTTCACCTCGCGTCGCAGCCGCAAACGAATTACGCGCATTTCGTCAATCACATCACAACCGTCGCCGCTGACGGCAAATTGGCTCTCGAAGATCCCGTCTTCGCCGATAATCCGGACGGCTCCGTCACGATCACACTCACCGGCACGGTTCCCGCTGGCAAAGAACCGCAGACCGCGAGCATCGGCGTGCCATCTCCAACCACGTTCGCCGAAACAGTTCTTCGCGAAGCCTTGCGCGCCGAAGGCATCGCCATAAAGTCCCCCGCGGGCAGCAAGAATCTCGATTTCGTGCCGTTGCAGCACTTTTACACTTCGGAAAACGAACTTGCCGACCACGTCTCTCTTCCGCTCTCGGAAGAAATCAAAGTCACACTCAAGGTCAGCCAGAATCTCCACGCGGGCATGGGTCCCTACCTCCTCGGCGCGCTTGTGGCAAAAGAATCAAAAAATCCACTCGACAAGGGATTCGAAGTCGAACGCGCGTTTTTGAAAGACGCAAAACTCGATCTTTCCGGAATCTCGCAAGGGGACGGCGCGGGCGGTGATTGGGCCGATCTTTTTTCGCCGGAATTCATGTGCGCGTATTTACAATATTGGACGACGCGCCCCGACTACGACATTTTCTTCCGCGCGCTGCCGATTCTCGGTAAAGACGGTACGCTCGCGAAAATTCAGACGAAGAATCCCGGCGCCGGCCACGTCTTCGCAAAAACGGGCACGTTCGATTCCGGCGATCGCCTGAACGGAAAAATGATGTTGAACGGAAAAGGTCTGGCCGGCTATGTCATCACAAAGTCAGGGCGAAAACTCGCGTTCGCTGCATACGTCAACCACGTCGCGCTTCCAGACATCCCCGAAGCGGCACAAACTATCGGTGGACAAGCACTCGGAGAGATTGCCGCAGCCGCCTACGACGCGGATCTCTAGAATTTTTCTGGATGTAAGTTGAATGCTGCGAGCTTTTAACTGAGCGCTTCCCCGCCTGGCGCGCTCAAACGCCGTTCGTACGTCACTTCCACCATTCCGTCTTTTCCGCGATAGCGAAACACGAGTTTGAACCCCGGCTCAAGCCGCGCCTTCGATTTCACGAGTTTGTCGGAAAGCTCCACATATTCGCCACTCACGACGTAGTCGCCTTCCCAACCGCGCAGTTCAAACCGGCCGTCGTTTTTGAGGTTCAGTTGCGCCGACGCACACGGCTTCACTTTTCCGTGCGCCTTCACCTGCGCACACGTGTATTTGCCGGCGATGCCAACCGTCTGCGCATGGCATTGCGGGGCGGCCAGCCATAGCAACAGCGCCGCACTCGCCAGTATGATGTTGCGATTCATCGTTTGGAAGAAAGGCACGGATCAGCTCCCCATGGCTCGAAAGCGTCGCAAAGGTGCTCCAGACCTGCCATATGATTTGCAACTGCCCTTCCAGGGCAGATATTGCGAAACTATTGAAAACACGCAGGATACAGACGCCCGCCTCTGCATCAAGGGCGCAAAATGGAAAACGCCTGCCGCTTCCCCAATCAAAATGGGTAAACCCTTGCAGGTTCTAGGAGATGGCAGGTCAAAGTCCTAGAACCAGGTCGAAATACTCACAGCGAGGTCCTAAAACACTCAGTTCTGAGGCTGTTCCGGGATCGCCTCCCCGTCTTTCCGCGGGTCCGAAGCTCCATAATTTACGCCCGTCGCAAAATCTCGTAGCACCGCCTGCCCGCCGCCCATGTTGTCTGCAAACGGAGGCAAGACCTCAATCTGGTGCCCCTTTGCAGTCAACTCATCCCTGCTCTTTTGCGAAAAGCGGTTCTCCATCATCACGTCGCATCCGCTAAACGTCAGCTTGGTGAATCGCGGCGCTTCCATCGCCGCTTGGATATTCATTTTGTAGTCCGCGATGTCCGAAATGTATTGGGCATGCGCCTGTGATTGATTCCACCCGCCCATAATTCCGAACGCCAGCCGCAAATCGCCCTTTTGCGCGAAGCCGGGAATGATTGTATGCAGCGGCCGCTTCCGCCCGGCAAGCGCATTCGGCGAGGCCGGATTCATTACAAAAAGGCCGCCGCGATCGTGCAGTACAAAACCTGTTCCAGGCGCGACGATTCCAGAACCGAATGACGCAAAATTGCTCTGAATTAACGAAACCATGTTTCCGTCGCGGTCCACCACGCTCAAGTACGTTGTATCGCTCCCGCCTTCCATCTCACCCGCGGTCGGATTGCAGTTTGCATGGTCGGGATCTATCTGCTTTGCGCGCGTTGCGGCCCATTCTTTGGAAAGCAACCGTCCCACCGGCAGTTTCTGTCCGTGCGGTTCGCCGATATATTTCTGCAAATCCAGGTAAGCCAGTTTCTTCGCTTCAATTTCTATTTGCAGCGCTTTCGACGAACCAAATTCGTATCCCTTCTGCCCGAGCGGAAACGTTTCCATAATGTTCAGCATCTCAAGCGCGGCGAGTCCTTGGCCGTTCGGCGGAAGCTCGTACACTGTCCAATCGCGATAGGTCGTCGAAATCGGTTCCACCCATTCACTCGAGAATTTCACTAAATCCTCTTCGACCATCGTTCCGCCATGCCGCTTCATTCCGGCCAGCATTTTCTTCGCAATCTCTCCCTTGTAGAACGCGTCTCGCCCGCCCGCCGCAATTGCCTCCAGGGACGCCGCCAAATCTGGGTTCGCAAAAATCTCGCCCGTTTTCGGCGGCTGATCCTTCGGCAGGTAAACACGCGCCGCTTCTTCGTTCTCCCGCACTCGATCTCCCGCGTGCGCCCAATAGGACGCTACAAGCTCCGGTACCGGAAATCCTTCCCTTGCCGTTCGAATCGCCTGCGCCAAATCCTCGGCAAGTTTCTTGCGGCCAAATTTATCGGCAAGCTTCTGCCATCCATCCACTGCCCCGGGAACCGTAATCGAGTGGATGCCGGTTATCGGCATCTCTTTCAGTCCTTGCTTTTGCAAAAATTCAATCGTCAGTCCCTTTGGCGCCCACCCACTCGCATTCAGCCCGTATAATTTATGGGCCTTCGCGTCATACACGATCACAAACAGGTCGCCGCCGATCCCGTTCATCATCGGCTCCACGACGCCCATCATCGCGTTCGTCGCAATCGCCGCATCCACGGCGTTTCCGCCTTTTTCCAGAATGTGCGCGCCCGCTTGCGACGCCAGCGGCGATTCTGACGCCACAATCCCGTTCCGCGAAATCACCATGGATCGCGCTTGCGCACGCCCCTGCCCGTGCGCCACGCTCGCGCAAACCGCAATCATTCCGCCGAAAAACACCAGCTTCAACGCTGTCTTCATCCCCGGTTCCCCCACAAATCGCCAAAAATCACGGCTGCTTTTTCTTGCTGTTCAATCGCGCCAAACTCTTTTTACTGCTGCTCAACTCGCTTCATTTTGCTGCTCGCTTCCCTATTGAAGCGATCGCTCCCAGGTGTGAAGCTACATTCGTTCGATCCCCCTGACGGAGCGAACTTGGCCTTGGCGAAAGCCAAGTCCACATGCGGCGGTTGAGGGAAGGACTCGGGCGCGGAATCCCTCAACCGCCGTCTTGCTTTGAACCTCGCGCTCGGGCAAACCCCTCATTGCTTTGAAAGTTCCACCCGCCGGTTTCTCGCTCGCCCTTCCATCGAGTCATTCGTCTCCACTGGACTCGAAGCGCCGTATCCCGCCGTGCTCAAGCGATCGGCGGCAATTTTGTACTGCGTCACAAGCGCGGCCTTCACGGACTCAGCGCGCTGCTGCGAAAGCTGCATGTTGAATGTATCGCCGCCCACGTTGTCTGTATGACCGGCAACGTTCAACTTCCACTCCGGGTGCGCCGTCATCACTGCGGCAATCTCATCCAGCGTCGGCTTCGATTGCGATTTAATTTGTGCGCTCGCGAAATCGAAGTAGATGCCGTAAATCCGTACCTTCTCCTGCTGTTCAAGCTTTTGTTCCAGCTCCTTCGCGCCGGCGGAGTTATCGAGATCGGTGCCTCCGCCGCCACTCTTCGGCCTCCCGCCTCCGGCCCCGGTTGTCGCCGCTGTCTCTTGCACATACTCGAGCTTGACCACTTGCAACCGGTCCGACTTCCCGACCTTCCACGTCAGCGACAACGGATTCTGCGGATCGTTCAGGAAATAAAATTCCGCCGTCGAGCCCGAGTCCGATTTGCAATTCGCGCGAACCGCCGGAAGCTGCACGCGCTCGTCGTTCAGCATTACAGGGAAGGCGTAAATCTTCTGGTCCATTCGTTTCAAAGTGCAGTTCACTTTTCCCATCTGCTGCAAATCTTTCATCGCCTGCTTCGTCTTCTCGTCGTCCGGCGTAGCGGCTCCGCCTTCCTTCTTCATCTGGTCTGCCATTCCGGCAATGCCGCCAATCAAACCACCGAGCGCGCCTTTCAGGCCGGTATCCTGGTACGTGAATGCCGTTTCTCCCTTGGTCACCAGGTCGTTCAAACTCGCCGCGGAAATTCCTAGCGCCGTCGTACTCGGAATCGTCATCGGAGTCGTCTCGCCGAAAAGTTCCGCGTACTCGTGTGAGTTCTGCAAATCGGTCGCAAGAATCTTGCGGCTTGAATGCACGGACCGCTTTCTGTCTTTCGCGGCCGCATTTTCCTGTTCTGTCGCAAACGGATTCGGCGTTTCCGGAATGTTGTCCGCGATATACTCCATCGAAACTCCCTCGTCCGTTACCGAGCGAATCTCCTTGATCGATTCATAGTCACCCTGGCTCTGTTGAATCGCCGTCGTAATCCGAAGCCCCTTCCTCATCGGCAATACCTGTCCCATCGCTTTTTCCGCAGCCGCGCCTCCCCCCGCGCCGGCCACCGCCGCCGGAATCGAACTCGGCTGCACCGCGCTCCCGCCTGCGCTCGACCAATCCGGGTACGTCGGCATCGCAGCCGCCGCTTTGCCGGGCTCTTTGCCATTCAGTACGTTCGCAACGTCGTTGACGTCGCCGTTGTTGATCGCCTCTTTCACCTGATCGATTTTTTTCTTCGCTCGATACGCAAGGTACGCGGCTCCGCCCACTCCCACCAGGATCAACAGTCCGACTACAACCAGGCCGATAATCAGCGCCTTGCCACAGCCGCCTCCGCTCGTCTTCCCTGCCGCGGAAGCCTGTCGTTCACCTGGCGAAGGCACAGCTGGTGTAGGTGCTGCCGGTGTAAGTGCTGCTGCTGGAGGCGCCGTCAGCGGCGATGGCGGAGGCACTGGCGGCACTGGCGGCGCTTCCGGCAGCGGTGCACCCAAATTGGTTCCACACTTGCCGCAAAACTTTGTCCCGTCCTCCGCTCTCGTTCCACACTTCGGACAAAAACTCGCCATGATTCCTCCGCCCAAATTTGTTGCAGGCAATATACACTGCCAACCAGAAACTCTTGCAGAATTCTCATGCAAGCATCTAGCAATCGCCGTCTTTAGCCACTTCCCATTGGCTATTTTTCGAAACTCGCCCTAGAATCGCCTCGGTGCCGTCCGACCTCGTTCGGGCATCTTACGAAAGAAGCCTCACAAACTGCCATGCCGGAAAAACAGAATCCTTCGACGCCTTTGAAGACCGAGCCCGCGCCTCACGTCGAACCAGAGGTGAACGAGCGCATCGATGCACTGCTCGGCGCGCGCCTGGCCGATCCCTTTGCGCTGCTCGGTCCGCATCCCGTGAAAGACGGATGGGCCGTCCGCTTTTTCCTTCCCTGGGCGGACGAGGCAAATCTCGCCTTTCAGAATTCGGCAAAAGTCACCGACGCTGTCAAACTCCGCCCCGAAGGCTTCTTCGAAGCAACCTGGCCTTCGAGTCAAACCACTGCTCCCGAACCGGGTAGTTATAAAATTCAGGGCCGCACGCACGAAGGCGTTCCTTTTGAAATTTATGATCCGTACTCCTTCCCCTTCCAGCTCAGCGACTTCGACCTTCACTTGATGTCCGAAGGCCGCCATTACGACACCTACGAAAAACTCGGTGCTCACTTGAAAACTGTCAACGGTGTCGCCGGCGTGAATTTCGCCGTCTGGGCTCCGTCTGCCCGCCGCGTCAGCATCGTCGGCAATTTCAATGGTTGGGACGGCCGCCAGCATCCCATGCGTCCGCGCGGCTCGTCAGGCATTTGGGAACTTTTCCTTCCAAGCATCGGCGAAGGCGCGATCTACAAATACGAAATCACCGGCCCACAAGGCAATCTTCTTCCGCTCAAATCCGATCCCTATGCTTTCCGTTCCGAACTTCGTCCCAAAACCGGCTCCGTCGTCGCGGAACTTGCCAACTACACGTGGAACGATTCCGAATGGCTCGCCGCTCGCGAAAAAAAGCATTGGCTCGATTCGCCCATCTCCGTCTACGAGGTGCATCTCGGCTCTTGGCGCCGCGTTCCCGAAGATGCCGATCGCTGGCTCTCTTATCGAGAACTCGCCGACCAGCTCATTCCCTATGTCCAGGAACTGGGCTACACGCACATCGAACTGCTCCCGATCATGGAGCATCCCTTCGACGGCTCGTGGGGCTACCAAACCCTCGGCTACTATTCCGCAACCAGCCGCTTCGGCTCTCCCACCGACTTCATGTATTTTGTCGACCGCTGCCATCAGGCAGGCATCGGAGTCCTTCTCGATTGGACGCCCGCGCATTTTCCCCGCGACGCCCACGGCCTTGCACAATTTGACGGCACGCATCTTTACGAACACTCTGACCCACGTCAGGGCGCGCATCCCGATTGGGGTACGCTCGTCTACAACTACGGCCGCAACGAAGTACAAAATTATTTAATTTCCAACGCGCTCTTCTGGCTCGACAAGTACCACATCGACGGGCTGCGCGTGGATGCCGTCGCCTCCATGCTCTATCTCGATTACTCGCGCCAGCCCGGCGAATGGGTTCCCAATCGCTTCGGCGGCCGCGAAAATCTCCACGCCATCGATTTCTTCAAGCGCATGAACGAAGTCGCCCACGGTCGTTTCCCCGGCGTCCTTACCATCGCCGAAGAATCCACGGCCTGGCCCAGCGTCTCGCGCCCTGTCTACCTCGGCGGTCTCGGCTTCAGCCTCAAATGGAATATGGGTTGGATGAACGACACGCTAAAGTATTTTTCTTCCAATCCGATCTACCGCAAGTACGAGCACAGCAAACTCACCTTCTCGCTCATTTACGCTTTCACGGAAAATTTCATGCTGCCCTTCTCTCACGACGAAGTCGTCCACGGCAAGAATTCTCTTCTTCACAAAATGCCCGGCGACATGTGGCAGCAATTCGCCAATCTCCGTTTGCTCCTCGCCTATCAACACGGCCATCCCGGCAAAAAGCTGCTCTTCATGGGACAGGAATTTGCGCAACGCGCCGAATGGTCGGAAGCCCGCAGCCTCGATTGGCATTTGCTCCAGTACGACCTCCACAAAGGCGTTAAACAACTCGCCGGCGATCTCAATCGCCTCCACGCCTCCGAGCCCGCGCTCCATCAAGTCGATTTCGAATGGACCGGTTTCGAATGGATCGATTGCAACGACGGTGACAACAGCGTCATCTCCTTCATTCGCCGCGCGCGCAATCATGAAGACTTCGTCGTCGTCATACTGAATGCCACGCCCGTCGTTCGCGGCAACTATCGCGTCGGCGTACCCGAAGCCGGCTTCTACAAGGAAATTCTGAACACCGACTCCACCAACTACGGCGGCTCAGGCATCGGCAATCTCGGCGGCCTTCACTCAGAAGCCACACCCGCACAGGAGCGCCCGCATTCCCTCCTTCTGACGCTTCCCCCCCTCGGCGCGCTCATGTTCAAGCTCCAGCGCTGACAATTGCCGTCCGCGACTTTGCAGTTCGACACGGGAGCATCGCTCAAAAAAAAACGCCCGGCCTCGTCAAGCGAAGCCGGGCTTATTCTCCGCTGAACCTAAATCAACGCCGCAACTTTTTCTTCAGCCGTTTCGCCGTCTTCTTGGCCTTCGCCACGGCCTTCTTCGCCGATTTCTTCGCCTTTAGCGCGCTCTTCTTCACCTGCTTCACAATCTTCTTGGCTTTCCGTTTCGCTTTCTTCACTTCCGGCTCAGCCGCGGCCACGGCCCGGTTCGTCGTCGCCACTGCTTTCCCTAGCGTGCTTCCAACGGCCTCGCCGATCTCCATCAGTGTTTCGCTTCCCGGCGTCTCATCCATCATTTCTATCTCCTCACCTGAATTCGTCTCTCGCAAATCTCCCGCATCATACGCCCTTCACGATGCCATCCGCCATCCCTTCCTTCAAACACAACCGCAGTGATTCGATCGGCGTCACGATTCTCCCTTCAGCTTCTTGAGCCAATCCTTGGCGTTTTGATTTTTCGGGTCCAGCTTCACCGCTTTTTCGTAATTTTCGATTGCTAATTCCTTCTTCCCGGCTGCTGCATACGCCTCCCCCAAACTGTCATACACGTTCGACGACTCCGGATATTGCGCGGCGTTCTTCGCGAACACCTCAATCGCCGCATCAATCTTGCCATCCGCCAGGAACAAGTAACCGAGCATGTTCAAAAGCGCTTCATCGTGTGTGTGGTCCGCTCCCGTCTTCGTCATTTCCTCGTATCTCGCGAGCGCTGCCCCGGGCCCACTCAACCGGGCCACAAGCATCAATTCGCCTCCCGCGTCGCGCGCTTCTGGCTGATTCTTCCACGCATATTCCTTCGCCACGCCTCGCAGATACTCGGTCGCAACGCTTACCCCGAAATCCGAGTTTGCCATCGCTGCAAATCCATCACCGGTTTCGGCATTCATAATCAGCAACGCCTGAAACCCCTCGTCGGCTCCGTCGTGTCCAAAATCTCCCGGCCGGTTCTTGTCGAGAAAGAACCCCAGCCCAACTGATTCGATTTGCGGCGTCAACATCTCCTTCACAGTCGCCTGCGTCAGCACTTTGTTCGATTTTCCCTGCTTGGACAGCGCAATCTCGATCGCAAATTTTGCCAGGTCGGTCGGCGTCGTCCACAATCCCGCTGCCGCCATTTCCGGATACACGTGCCATTTGCCGTGAACTAATTTCCCATCTCGGTAGGTGCCCGTCGGCGTGCGCTTTTGCCACTCCGCGGGCAACGGTTGCTCGTAGCTGCTGTCTGTCATCCCGATTTTGTCCAGCACCAGCTCTTTCATAAGCATCGGAAATGCCCGGCCCGTCACATCTATCATCAGCGTCTGCTCAATCGTGATGCCGCCGCCGGAATATCGAAATTTCGTGCCGGGAACAAAGTCCACGCGGATCGGAGGCGTGTTCGACGGTTTCTCGCCGTTGAGGATCTGCACCAACGTCGGCACTTTCTCTTCCACGTCGTACCCAGGAAATCCATGCACCGTCAGCCCGGCGCTGTGACTCGCCAGCCGCCGCAACGTCACTTTCTGTTCTTTCGTGAACTCGCTATCCGGCACTTTCCATGTCTTCAATTTGATGTTCACGTCTTCGTCCAGCGACAGTTTCCCTTGTTGCACCAACGCGAGCATCCCCGTCGCTGCCACTGGCTTGCTGATCGAGCCCGCTTGAAAGAGCGTTTTCGTCGTAACCGGTGTCGCGCCGCCCAATTCCATCGTTCCGTATGCCTTCGCCCACGCGATCTTGTAGTTGTGAATCACCGCCACGGAGAACGCTGGGTCGTGATATGCGCTCATCAACTTCGCGAGGTCCAGATGAATCGGCGCTGCGCCGCTTCCGGATTGGATCGGTGCAATCCCGTTTTCCACGCGCTCGATCCGCGCCTTTGTCTCCTCGGATTCCCCTTTTCCGGCCTGGGCATACGTACTTAGCCCCATCCCCAACACCCAGAGCATTGCGACACACCACTTAGCGGTCCACCTTGCCGTCCAGCCCATAGCTCCTCCTCTTTCCGTCACCCCTCGTTAGAACTCGCTCGGCACACTGCCCCACAGCTTAAGACGACCCAAACATCTATTCGTCTCTACTTGCTCGCAGACTGCTTGGCCCCTGACGACCGCAATCTTCGCACAGTGCACCTGTCCTTCCGTACAGGTTCCCTGCACACACTTTCGCCACCGATCCTCTGCGCACTGCTTCGCGCGCCTCTAAAATGAAGTCAGCCATTCGGATCGCGTTCCGCCTCCCAGCCTCCGCAGGAAGCGTTCCCCCGGTGCCGCCATGCCCAAAATCTCTTCAACTCGAACCTTCGCCGCCCGCCTCGTCTGCCCGCGTTGTGAAGCCACCAGTTGGCTGACGCTCTCCAATCGCGCCGAAACGTTCGAACAGATCCTCCACCTGCAGTTCGATTTCAAGTGCCGCGAACACGGCCCGCAAAAGGGCTCGCCCATCGAATTGATGGAAGTAGCACCGCTCGACGAGCCCGCGCCTTCAAAATCTGACAAGTCAGCGTACGCCCCTTCGCCCAGCGCTCCCGCTCCAACAAAAGCTTCTCGTTCCGGCCCGCGCGTCGCCATTCATGTGCCCGTGGTCGTCTACGGCTTTGGTTCTTCTACCGGCTCGTTCAAGGAAGAAACAGAAACCGTCGTCGTCAATGCTGGTGGTGCGCTCGTTCTCCTCAAAGCAAAACTCTCCGTCGGTGACACTGTTTTCCTCATCGACAAACTTACCGGCACCGAACAGCAAATGCGCGTCGCCTATCTTGACCGCTACTCCGACCGCGAATCCCGCGTCGGCATCGCCTTCAAAACTCCCAAACCGAATTTCTGGCGTCGCAGTCGCCGCAAGCCGCGCGTCTCAAAATCTATCCGCATCAAAGTAAAAGGAAAAGATGCCGGCGGCCGCCAATTTGCGCAAACCGCTTTTACCGTCGATCTCAGCCAGGATGGCGCACGCATCGAAGGCGTCGGCCTCCTCAGCTATCCCGGCCAAACACTGGAGATTCGCCGCCTCTGGCGCAAAGCGAAATATCGTGTCGTCTGGGTCGGCCAGATCGGCACCAGCGAATCGAATCAAGTCGGCCTCTACGCACTCGAATCCGGCAAAAACATCTGGAACTTGAAACTTCCTGCCAGCGCGCCAGCCGCCAATCGGAAAAAATAGTTGTTGGCAGTCATCCGCATCACCAACTCAAACGCAACAGTGACATTCCTTCGTTCGGAAGCTGAATCGTCAACTCGCACCTTCCGCCCTTCACCGTCGTCGACTCCGGCCCACTCACCTTTTCCAGCTGTCCCGCCTTTTCGAGCAGTGCATACTCCTTCTCATTCGGCGTTTGCGGACTCCCCATTTTTTTCCAGGCAGTAAAAGAATTGCTTCGCTCCTCATCAACGGAAAATCTCTCCCACCTCAAGCGTTTCAGCGCAACCGGCAGCCCGCTAACCTCTATCTTCACGGTCCTCGCCGGCCTCGCGATCTCTTCTTCTCGATAGTTCCAGACAATCACTTCCACGTCTCGCGCCCCGCGCGCAGCCAATCCGTCCACTCCTTCAATCTTCGCATCCGCCGGATGCAGCACCGCCTCCGTCTCGGCCGCCGCATCGCTTGTCAGTTTCACTCGTTCGCCGTTCAACATCCCATACATTCGAAACGCGTTCAGCACTGGCTTGTCGATTCCGTTCGTCGCAAGCTCGCGAAATCCCTCAAAATACGCCTGCCCCTCGAATTCGAACGACCACGTCACCACTCCCGCCAGATTCACTCCCGTCGCCTCGCCCAACGTCAACGTGTCCTTGAGTGCCTCCGCCGTATACACCGCATACAAATTTCCATTCCGGTATGCATTCTCTGGCTTGTTTTTCGCTGAACAGGCTGCGCAACCCTCCGGATCCCACTCGCCTAAAATCACAGGCGTCCTGCGCCACTCCGGAAACGACGCAATCACTTCGAATCCTTTTTCTACCGACTGCAACTCTCGCTCGAGCCGCATCTGAACGTGATCGCCTTTCCACACCGGTGATCCTTTCGGGTGAAACGAAATAAAACTCAGCGGCGCGCCACGCTCACCGCTCGCGCCATTCGTTCCCCGTGCGCAATGCTCAAGAAACGCTCGCAAAAATTCCGCGGCCTTCGCGCCGGCTGCTCCAGTCGTATCCGGCCCGCCAACTTTCGCATCCGGCACCGCCCTCAAAATTCCCTTCGCCGCATAGTCATACAATTCAAAAAACTCTTCTCGGCTCCCCTTCCAATAGTCGATGTCCGGCTCGTTCCAGACCTCCCACAGCCAATTCCTTAAGTCTTTGTCGCCATATCGTTCTCGCAAATGTTTCGCGAACTGGTACACCAACTCTTCCCACTTCGCGTAATCCTTTGGCGGATAAGCCCAGCCCGTAAAAATATCTCCTCGCGGAAAATTGTGCCGGTAAGGCTGCGGATGCACCGAGAGCGCCTCAGGCATAAAGCCAACTTCGACCAGCGGCGTGATTCCCTTTTCGTGAAATGTATCGAAAATCCGATCCACAATCTTCCAGTCATAGATCGGCCTCCCATCCGCGTCTTCCGTGTACGCATTCGTCGAGCCCCACTTCAACGAACTCGACCCATCCCCGCTCGTCAACAAATTATGCACACGCACATAAACCGGCGCCGCGCTCAGCCCCCGCAATTCTCCCAACAGCTTTTTTCCGTTTTCCGCATAAGTGTAATTCGGCTCGTCATACCCGAAATAGCTCCATACCGGCCGCAGTGGCCCCTCACTCATTCCCGCATCCACCTGAATTCGCACCGCAGCGTCCTCCGCCGGTCTTTGCGCGTCCACCGTCGTCCACGCCGTCGCAAGAGCCACCGCGCCCGCCGCCCATTTCCCAACCACTCCCCCAATCTTCACGCACTCCTCCGCTGCAAATCTTCCTGCCCCACAATCATCACCGCGAACCCGTCATATCCCTTGCTCCCCACCGTCTGAATCGCCGTGGCACTCACTCGCTTCTCTGCCGCCAGCATCTCGTTCAATCGCCGCACTCCTTGAATGCTCGCGTCTTTGCTCTCTGCATCAACAACGCCGCCGTCCCTCACCACGTTGTCCGCAAGGATCACCGTCCCCGCGCGCGCCAATTTCAACGACCACTCAAAATAAGTCGGATACCCATCCTTATTCGCATCCAGAAAAATCAGGTCGAACGGTCCCGCCTCTTCCTTCACCAACTCCGGCATTGTCTTCGTCGCATCGCCGACTCGCACTTCCACCACTCCGCTCAATCCCGCCCGCACCAAATTCTTCTTTGCCACTTCTGCATGCTTCGCGTCGTACTCCAGCGTGATCAATTTCCCGCCCGCCGCCAATCCTCGCGCCAGCCAGATCGTGCTGTACCCAGCCAGCGTCCCCACCTCCAGAATCTTCCGCGCACCAATCATCTGCGCCATCAACATCAACAGCTTTCCTTGACTCGCTGACACGGCAATCGCTGGCAATCCCGCCGCCTCCGCCTCTCGCGCCGCCGCCTTCAGCGCTTCATCCTCCTGCACAATCGCCCCAAAATATTCATCCACCTTCGCCCAGATCGGATTTTCCATCTCTCCTCCGTTGCATCCTCTATTCAAGACACCTGTGCATCCCCGTCAATTTGGTTACATCTTAAATAACATTAGTTCCGCAGTACCTTTCTCAAGCTCCCGCCTGCCACCAATCTGTACCGCCTCTCTGGTACCGCAGGGCTATTCCCCTCCGCACCCTCCTATCTCAAACTCATGCTCCCTGGCCCACACGATCTCTGTCTGATTAAGGACTCTTTTGCATGGCTGAGCCCGGCCCCTGTCCTGCTCTCCCCAGCGAGCCCCTCTCGCTTCGCGAGCGCCTGACCGTCCGTCTCACGCAGGCGCGCGATCACGCCGCTGCAGCCGCCGCACGCCTCAGCCTCCACAACAAATTCTGGCTGTCTTTCGCCGTCGTCACCATCGCCATGACGGCCTGCACTCTCTTCGCCGTCCATGAAGTCATCCAGGTCCGCGCCGAACGCGAGATCGAGCACGACGCCCGCACCTCCGTCCTCACCTTCCAGGTGCTCTCCCAACAACAACAAGAGGTCCTCAGCCGCAAGGCCGACCTCCTCGCCACCCTCGCTGTCCTCCGCGAAGGCGACATCACCACCGTGCAGGACGTCGGCAACGACCCGTGGCAATCCAGTGACGGCGACCTCCTGGCCATAACCGATCGCCACGGCCACATCACCGCTCTTCAGACTCGCAACGCGGAAACTCTCCCTCCCGCCGCCAAGGAAGTTCTCGCATCCTTCGTCCGCTCCGTCGATTCGCCCGGCGCCTCCCCAACCAAAAAGCAGGGCCCCTTCTGGTGGACCATCGGCCCGCGATTCTATCAACTCGCCATTCATCCCTACTACCAGGATCCTCCCGCCAATCGCGTCCCTGCCGGAAACGTCATCGTCGGCCGTGAATTTGACGCCACTCGCGCCAAAGAACTCGCTCGCATTCTCGGCAGCGACGTAGCACTCCGCCAGGGCAGCCGCGTCCTCGCCAGCTCTCTCTCTCCGTTCGAAGAGCAGGAAGTCTCCGAACGCCTCCGCAATCCAGCCGGAGAAAGCCAGCTTCAACTCGGCGAAAAGCGCTTCTTCACTTCCACCGTCGATCTCGCAAAAGGCTCCCTCTCTTCCGCCAACATCGTTCTTCTCCGGTCGGACGACGCCGCCCTCGCCTCCATTTTCCGCCTCAATCTGATTCTCATCGCGCTTGGCATCACTGCCGTCCTCGTCGGCGGCGCACTCGTCTTTTTCATGTCCGGCACCTTCACGCGCCCTCTCGGCGCTCTTCTCGAAGGCGTCCGCGCCCTCGAGCAGGGCGACTATACCTTCCCTCTCGCGCCCGCCGGCTCCGACGAACTCGCTCGCGTCACTCGCGCCTTCGACAGCATGCGTTCCACGCTTCAGCGCAACGAAGCCGAACGCAAACAACTCGAAACCGATTTGCGCCAGTCGCAAAAAATGGACGCCCTCGGCCGTCTCGCCGGCGGCGTCGCTCATGACTTCAACAATCTCCTTACCGTCATCAAAGGCAACGCCGACCTCGCGCTCGACCAGATCAAACCCGCCGATCCCGTTCGCGCCAATTGCGAACAAATCGGCAAAGTCGCCGACCGCGCCTCTTCTCTCACGCGCCAGCTTCTCGCCTTCAGCCGCAGCCAGTTGCTCCAGCCCAAGGTTCTCGACCTCAACGACCTCGTCATGGACTCCACTCGTCTTCTCAAACGCCTTCTCCGCGAAGACATCGAGTTCAACGTCTCTTTGGGTGAATCGCTCGGCCGCGTCCTCGCCGATCCCGGCCAGCTCGAACAAGTTCTCCTGAATCTCACCGTCAACGCCGCCGATGCCATGCCCGAAGGCGGCACGCTTCTCATCGAAACCCACAACATCTCTGTCGACGCGAAACATTCTCTGACTCATCCCAGCGTCAACCCCGGCAACTACGTCCTCCTCGCCGTCACCGATTCAGGCATCGGCATGACGCCCGAAATCAAAGCCCGCATTTTCGAACCGTTTTTCACCACGAAAGATGCCGGCAAGGGCACCGGCCTCGGTCTCGCCACCGTCTACGGCATCGTCAACCAAAGTTCCGGTTTCATTCACGTCGACTCCGCGCTCGGCGATGGCACTCGCTTCGAAATCTATCTTCCCCTCACGCACGAGCAGTTGCCCGCCGCCTCTTCCGACTTGCCAATTGCAACCGCCACCAAACATCGCGAAACCGTTCTCCTCGTCGAAGACGAAGACTCCGTTCGCTCTCTCACTTGCGAATTCCTGCAATCCGCCGGCTACCAGGTCCTCACCGCTTCCGACGGCGTCGAAGCCCTCGAAATCGCCGACCGCCTCAAAGGCGCCATTCATCTGCTCGTCACGGATGTCGTGATGCCGCGCATGCGCGGCCCTGAACTCGCGCGCCGCGTTCAGGAAAAGCTTCCCAAGCTCAAAGTCGTCTTCATGTCCGGCTACACTCAGGAGCTTCACGGCTCCTCACATCCCATCGAACTCGGCAGCTTTCTCCAGAAACCCTTCTCCCGCACCGAACTTCTCGCCAAACTCCACGAAGCTCTCCACCCCGAAAGCTTCTCCGAACCCCGCCGCTCGCCTCGCCTCACTCCAGTCGTCTGATCCGTCGCTTGCTCACGTCCCCTTCGCCTGGCCGTCATAATACCCGGACTCTCGCCGTCTCCTTTTGTCCTTCTGCAGGAGGGCCCATGGCCCGTAAACGCGCGCTGCAAGTCATCCTGGTCCTGACCGGATTGCTCTATTCCGCCGCGCTCTATGTGGTCGTCATGGCCTTATGGCATCCGGGCCCCAACGAAAATACCGGCGACGACATGATGATGAGCCTGTATTTCACTATGGGAGTTTTCCTGCTCCTTGCCGTGCGCGATCCTTCGGCCCATCGCAGCCTCATCGCCTTCGTTGCGTGGTCGAATTTCGCTCACGCCATCACCATGTCCACTCTCGGTTTCTACATCCCCGAAGAAAAAACCGGCTTCCTCATCGGCTCCGCTCTCCTCGCCGCCATCGGCGTCGCCCTCCTCGCCCTCCTCCCACCAAAAACGCAACCCCCACAGGCGTCTTCCACTCCCCAGTCCGTCTGACTTTGTCGACCATCGCACAATAAGCCAAGCGCCAAACGACCCTCGCACCTCCCTCTCTTTTTGTCATCCCGAGCACCGAGAGGGATCTGCTTTTGCTTTTGCTTTTGCTTTTGCTTTTTTGCTGTCATCCCGACCGAAACAGCCCACTTTCTCTGGCGTTCGGTTTTTGAACGCGGGCTGTGGAGCGGAGGGACCTCTCCTCGCGTGGCATTCTTGAAGCCACCTCATTGTCCCAGAGCGCGGCCCACGAAACTCGGGGAACTCCGGAGACAGGTCCCCCGGTTCCCCGAAACTTATAGTTCAAGGTAGGCCATAGCAGCCATCATCTATCTGATAATTAGCGGAGATTCCAGAATAGTTCTCCCAGTGAGAAATCTTGTCCCGGTTCTTTAATGGGAAGATAGTTGGACTATCTAGTCTCGGAGAGATGGTGGCTAATGCAGGTGATGACTACAGAAGCAGCCAGAAGTTGGTGCACTCAAGAGGCCCTTGGGCTGAGGGTTAGGCGTTACGATAGACTTACCTACGGACAATCGAGGCCTCACCGCTTTTTTGTGGCGGCACCAGAGCTACATCGCGAAATTGTGGTCCTCGCGAGAGAAATGACTCACGGCGAAAACCAAGTTGCAGGGGGCCTACTCTGGCTCCAACGCTGGGACATCGGTAGCCCGGAACTCGTTAGGACGGGTTGGCGAATTCTAGAGGATATTCGTCGAGCGAACGGACAACCCGCCCCACTGGAAATCGCCCCGGCGGTTTTGTTTCGGGATGACGAGGCCGTGGAACAGCACGTATTTCTAATCCAGACCATCGCATACGGCTGGGTGGCCGACTTCGTGCCAAGAGGCGGCGGTTTTTTTCTCCACTTCAAAGACAATAGACAAATCTGTTTTGCGTCAAGATCGCTTCAGATCCACAGAGAACTAATGTTGGCTTTCCAACGATGGAATCCATCGGCGGAAGATCCGATGACAATGAAGATTCGCTCGATTCGAGAAGCGCGTAGTAAACGCCTCTAAAGCTGATGGGAGGGCGGCCGGCGCAAAAAGATCCGAATTCTCTTGGCGGTGGGACAGGGTCTCTTAACGCGGGCTGCTCCCGGTCCACCACCGAAACTACGGTCGCCGAAGCCCGCTGCCCCACTCGCCAATACTTGCCAGTCGTTGCAGGCTTGCGCTACGCTTCCGCACTCAACCCCTCATGGCACGAGCGAACAAAATCCTTGACCAAATTCTAAGGGGCGGCGCTGACGCAAATATTCCTTTCTCCGGCATGGTGCAACTTCTCAAGCGACTAGGCTTCCAGGAACGCATCAAAGGCAGCCACCACATATTTTTTCGCGATGGAGTCGCGGAAATCCTTAACTTGCAAGCTCACTCCGGTAAGTGCAAACCGTACCAGGTGAAACAGGTCCGAAATGTTATAATTAACTACCGCTTGGCGGGAGAAACAGATGACTAAATACGAAATCATCATCTACTGGAGTCAAGCCGACGAGGCGTTTATCGCCGAAGTCCCCGAACTTCCCGGGTGCGCCGCCGACGGAAAAACGTACAAAGAAGCTCTCGCCAACGTGGAAATCGTCATTCAGGAATGGATCGCAACGGCCAAAGAACTCGGCCGCCCCATCCCCGCCCCGCGCGGCCGCCTCGCCTTCGCTTAAGATTTAAAAAGGCGGCGGGTGGAAGGGCCGGGTGGCCCGGGTTCCGGCGTTGGGAGCCTGGGTCTTGAATTGAATCTGACTTTTCTTTTCCTTCCGTTCCGCCAAATTTTCCAGCGTGCAACTCCCTCATTGTCGTTCGAACGAAAATCACAAAAAGTACAGCCGTACGAAATCCATCATTCAGGCCAGTAGTTTTTCCTTGTCCATTTCTCGTACGCTATTCCCAAACTCAGCGCTCGCAAATCTCCGCGAACGCGCCTGCTATCGAGTCGGGTATCGAGTCTGACATCGAGGCCTGATATCGAGCTCTAATAGGGAGAAAGGACCAGCGCCGTGCCCGTCGTCGCCATCTCGATCCCTCGCCGTTGCCATGCAACGACAGACTTGCGCATGGGCCTCAGTACCCACCCCCTACCCTCCGCCTAACTCCTCTAAAATGAATACTTACGAAAAACAGGGGGAGGGGGGTGGTATCCCTAACCGGACAGCATCTCGGTCACTCTTTCTTGCCCCGAGCAGTGTCTGCGAGAGAGCTCTTGGATTAGTCCAACCAAAGATTCCCCCAAAAACGCCCCATTCTCCTTCACTCTTTCCAAAGAGCGAAAAACATCTCCAATCTTTCCAGCGGCTTCCGCACTCTTTGCCCAAAATGCCGGGGTGTCGCATCCCGAATGGTTCCGCGCGCCAACCGGGGCATACCCCTCGCGCCAGCTCCCGTTCCCGCCTTCATTCTCATTTCTGCGAATCCTGGGAACTTTCCTACGCACCCGTTCGTACTTGTCTACAACTGCCCGGTCCTCGGCTTTCCTCGGGCACACGTTTAGGGAGGTTTTGTTCATGATCAAGTCCTTGAAACTCGTTTCCTTCGCCGCCGCTGCCGCCTTGCTCGTCGCTCCTTTAGCGGCCTCCGCTCAAACCAGTTCTTCCGGCAATGACCGTTGGCTCCATGTCCGCGTCGTGAGCTCGGACAACAAGGGCGAAACCGTTCGCGTCAATATTCCGCTCGAGCTCGCCGAAAAAGTTCTTCCCGCGATCAACAAAGATCGTCTCCACAACGGCAAGGTCACCATCGACCACAACGACATGGAAGGCGTCGACTGCCGCGCTCTTCTCGCCGCGCTCAAAGACACCAAGGACGGCGAATTCGTCACCGTCCAGTCTCATGACAACGACGTTCAGGTAGCCAAACAGAATGGCTACATGCTGATCCACGTCACCGAAAAGCGCTGGCACGAAAACAAAGATGGCAAGGAATCCAAAGACGGCAAGATGACCGAAAAATCCAAAGTCGAAGTGAAAGTTCCCATGAAGGTCGTCGAAGCCCTCTTCTCCGCCGGCAAGGACGAACTCGACGTTCTCGCCGCTCTCAAAGCGCTCTCCGCCCACGGTGACACCGAACTCGTCTCCGTCAAGGACGAAGAAAACACTGTCCGCGTCTGGCTCGATTCCAAGAACGTTTCCGACTAACCCGGTATCGACGAACGAACAAAACTGAGAGAGGAACAGAAAAATGATTCTCGCAAAACTAGCCCTCGGCGCCGTCGGAACTCTCGCATTCGCAACCGTCTACACTTTCCGTGAAGGCACGATTCGCGTGAGCGTCGACGAACACCGCGCCGGCGGCTCTCACGTTCACTTCTGGGTCCCTGCCGCGCTCGTCCCAACCGTCCTCCATTTCGTGCCGCAGGACGCGATGCACAACATGGATGCCGAATCGCGCCAGGCGCTGCCCATCGTCATCGCAGTCGCCGACGAGCTTCAAAAATATAACGACGTCGAATTTGTCTCCGTCGACAGCGACAAGGAGCACGTCAAAGTCGCGGTCCATCAGGGCAAAGTCTACGTCGACGTTCAGGACGAAGAGAACGACGTTCACGTCGCCGTTCCCGTCTCGACGATTCGCGACGTCGTGCAAAATCTCGCCGATCGTCAACCAACACAATAATTTTTCCTGGAAAAATAAAACGGGCGACCCGGAGTCGCCCGTTTGTTCTTTGAAAACTTATTTTTGCCGAAAAAGTTTCGCGAACTTTTATTTCCAGCCGCGCTTAATCTTCTTTCGGCGGCTGGAAATAAACTTCCTCGAACATGCTTCCCTTTTGCCAGCCCGCGCGCTGCAAAATTCCGCGGCAGTTTTCCACCATGTTCGGATGCCCGCACAAATAGCCTGTCGTGTCTGCCGCTTTCAATCCCCATTCCGCAACGTACTGCCGCACCAAATCATCGACGCGTCCCGTTTGGCCATTCCACTTTTCGTCTTCCCACGGACGGCTGATCGTGCTCACATATTTCAGCCACGGAACTTCCGCCGCGTATTTTTCCATCTCTTCGCGATATCCGAATTCCCAGCTTCTGCTTCCGCCTTGAATGCAATAAAGTTTGTGATTCCCCGGCATCGGAGAATTTCCCGCTTTCCAGTCGCGATAAAGCGTGCGCACATAACTCACAAACGGCGCGAGGCCCGTAACTGTGGCGAGCAAAAGATGATTCGTTCTTCCGCTTTTTAATTCGAGAGTGAAACGTCCCTTCGCAATTTTTCTGCAGAGCATTGCGTCGCCGACTTGCAGTTTGTAAAGATGCGGCGTCAATTCTCCCTGCGGCACAAGCTCGATAAAAAATTCGAGTCCATCTTCGTAAGGCGAAGAAACGATCGAATACGCGCGCTCAATTCTTTTTCCGTTGAAGTCAACGCCGAGCGTTGCATATTGTCCCGCGACAAATTTAAACGGGCCACCCGGATCGACGCGAATCAGCCAGAGATCTTCGCTGAGATCTTTGCGCTGCAAAACTTTTGCCGTGTAATGCTTGTCGCTGGGAGGATTTGGCTGCGTCTCGGTCATTGCGTATCCTTCGCGGAAAAAGTTGCTCTTTGAATGTACATCAAGAATGTACACGAAAAAGAAAACGGGCGAAACCAAGCAAAGTTTCGCCCGTCGTGAAGATTTTGCGCGGTGACGAACGTCACCCGCGAATTATTGATTTTTCGGATGCTGCATCTGCTGCATGATTTGCTGGCGAAGCGCTTGTGGATCGAATTTCTGTGGCGTTCCGGTGATGTGGTCCGTTGCGCCTGAAATTGTTTTGACGAGCACCATCGTCGAGTTCTCGTCCACTTCTTTCACCATGCCCATCGGCGTGATTTTTGAACTGACCCACACGTCGCCCTTGCCATCGTCTTTCGCCCAATGGTCGCAAAGGAATGTGCCGGCCGGAACAGTGACGGGCTCGGCGCCGACCTTGTGCCACTTTTCGAGATTGTCTTTTATTTTTTCTTTCGATTGCTGGCTTGGATTGAACGGCATTTCCATCGGCGTGGGAGAGCCGGGCATCATGACGATGATTTTGTGAAATTCAAAATCGTCTTTGGTAATCAACAATTTTGCGTAAGAAAGATCGGTGCTGTTCTTGTCGTTGTGGCCGACTTCAAACCAGTAGGCGTCTTTGCCTTCAAACGTGTCGCGAGCGACGATGGTCATTTCCAAAGTCGTTTTCGTACCGTCTTTGTGTTGCTGTTCGTACGATGCGCCGGAACCGACGACGGGATGAAAAATGTCGGCGATGTTGGGCTTGTGAAAAAAATTCATGCCGCCGCCGACTTGCGCGTTCGCCGCGGGTGACGCCGCGACGCATGCACAGAAAACCAGTGCACCCAGTAAAGTACGCTTCATGCCTTGCTCCTTTGAATGGACCTGAAGTTTGCGCCCCTCCCGGAGAAAGTGAACGGCGCATTATTCTGCCAAGAGTATTATCCGCAACTCCCTCACAAGCAACCGTTCTGCCTGCTTCCTGTTCTGTAATGCGAAATGCAAGACGAATCAGATTTCAGTAGCAACTCAACGCCAGAAAGCTAAGGCGCGCCGTTCAAATAACCGCTTCAGCTAATTCCGTTTGCGTTCCGTTCTTATTCAACTTCGAAATCGAGCCCGCACCTGCGCAGGTTCTTCCGGAGCGCAAAAGGCACGGGCTAAAACCGAGGGCGCGGCACTTGGGCATGCAGCGGCTCAAAGTCACTGAATTACTCGAGTGATACAATTTGGCAATGCTTGGACAGGGGAGAATCTCTCTACCCACCAGCCAGCGCGAATTAGGCGGGTTTGTGCACCGTTTCCTCTCGGCCAAATAGTCAGTTTGCCACCGAAAGATGCATATGGATGCTGAAAAAGAACGGATCGTCGTTGAAGTTCGATTCGCGATAGAAAAAGACTCAGAAGGGTATCCGCGATCCCGCGACGCCGAAGCCCTGTTGTGTGAGCCGCTCAATCCCGATTGCTCCCGATGCAGAGTGGGTAGCGTTCCGTTCTATTTGAACAACGTCGCATACGGCGACACGGTTACGACGAAACCGAACGACTCCGGCGACGCCCTTGAATTCGACAAGATTGTTAGGCACAACGGGCACAGTGTGTACCGACTAAGGCTTAATGACAAGACCGACAAAGACGAGACCATTAGCCACCTATTAGGCCTCGGAGTGCTACTCGAACAAAACGGGCGGCTGCTCGCAATCGCCGTGCCCCCTGACGCGAATTTAGACAGAGTCGTTGATTTTATCCTCGACGGAAAGGCTCGAGGGCTATGGGGAGCTCAAGACGGGTATATCTTCGAAGAATGACACGCACGGGTGACTCAAAGGAGCAAGGCGGTCCTGAATGACAAAAGATTCAACGCCATGGTACCTCCGCCAAGTGGCCCGAAAAGCCTTTTCGTTCGCCGCCATCGCGACGGTAGTCGTTTTGGCTTCAATTTATTCCTTGGGCGCGTTTATCGCCTTCGCAAATCAACGCAGCATAACTGCTTTTGAGGACAATCCGTGGGCTAAGCTACTCGCCTTCATCATCGGCGTCATCGGCGTACCGTTTGTCCTTCTTCTTTGGTACGGCATGATCTCGCACGCTTGGGCTACGATCCAGGGTGCACGAAAAAGACTGTTCTGGTTAACCTTCTTAATTGTTGCTAACTGGATGATCGCTGCTTTCTACTATTACTTCATATATCGCAAGCAGTTTGCTACCAAGGACTGATCGCGAGACCAAGGGGATAGACGAGACGTTTCTCTTACCTGCCTTGGAAACCAAATCCGCGAACGGCGTCGACTAATCCCGGCGGATGCGCTGAGCGGTCGTGTGTCCCAATTCCGAAATTTACGTCCTCCTTCGAATCCCTGAGCTGCCCCCTCGCTGTGCGCACGAGATTATACGACACCGAGGTCTCGCGGCTCGGGAGTTCTGTGTCATACCGGGAAGGACTCAGCGACCGGTGCGTTATTCGTAGGCGAGGGCGACGACGGGGTCGTAGCTGGCGGCGCGGAGGGTTGGGTAGAGGGCGCCGGCGGTGGCGCCGACGACCGCGAGAAGAATGGAGCCGAGAATCCACTGGTTGGTGATGGAGATTTGGAGCGTGGGAACGGTTTGGGTGAGGATGGCTTTGGTGAGAAAGGTGAGAAAGATTCCGACGAGGCTTCCGGCGATGGTGAGAGCGAGCGTTTCGCCGAGGAGGAGTTTGGCGATGCCGGAACGCGTGAAGCCGAGAGCTTTCAAAATGCCGATTTCGCGAGTGCGCTCGAGGACGAGCGTGTGCATATTGAGGAAGACGACAAGAAAACTGATGACGATGCCGATACCGACCATGGTTTTGATAAATGGTTTTAGTTCGGGGAGATTCGAGGAGTTCATGAGCGTCATGTATTCGGCGATGGAGCGGACGCGATTGTTGGGCTCGAGTTTGAGAATTTCGGCGCGAGTGGCTTCGGTGTCGCCTTTACTGCGGACGTAGAAGACGGAGACGCGCTTCTCGGCTCCAGAAATATCCTGCGCGGTCTTGAGCGGAATGAAAAAGCGAGCTCCTTTGCCGTGGGCGACGATGCCGCAGATGGTGAAGGCGTGGTTCATGAGCGTGATCTGGTCACCGACCTTGAGATGGCGCGACTGCGCGACGATGTCGTCGGCGATGGCGTCGTCGGGTCCTTCGAAAGCGTGGCCGGAGCCAAAGAGAAATCCTTTGCTGAGCGCGTTAAAGCGCTTGTAGTCAATGCCATAGATGACGACGAAATTTTTCTGGTCCATGAGGCTGAGAGTGGGAGCGACTTCGTCGACGCCGGGGAGAGAGGCAATCTGATCGCCAAACGATTCCTGCATGACGGCGCTGGAGAAAGCGAAAAAGATGGAAGCGTTGGGAGATTGCACGAGAAGGTCCGCGCCGACGCCTTCGACGCGTTTGCTCCATTCGTTCACGACGCCATTCGTAAGTCCAACAATCATAAGGACAAGAATGACCTGGATGGAGATGGCGAGAATGCTCAAGGCGGCGCGGAGCGGACGCGCGGTGAGGTTGCCGGCGATCATGCGAAGCGGAGAAAATTTTGGTTCTTCGAGTTCGGCGATGAGTTCCGTCACGTGGCAAGCATCCCGAGGAAAACTGTATCACCTGTATTTTGTGTGGGTCAAAGAGCGGGAGGAGAAAATCTTTAACACAGAGAGTACAGAGGAAGAGGCGAGCAGGATGTGGAGCACGAATTCTGCCGAAGTCCAGAAAAAATATTTCGCTTACGTGAAGTTTTCAACACAGGTGTTGAAAACTTTGTGTAAAAGAGGGGGGAGAACGGAGATAACTCTTCGTTCTTCAACGGAGTAATGCGGTTTGCACACTTATTGTGCAAAGAAGCGGCGCGAGAAAACATTTTTGTGACGAATGAACACTTTTTGATTTCAGAAGTGCTTTGTTTGCCGGAACGTACGAAAAAGAATGGAAGCGAAAGAGAAAATCGGAGCGGCGCAAGGAATTGTGCTGCGAACAAACGCGAATGAAAGCGTGGGTTAGTACCAGCGCGGCGGCTTTTCGAGTTTTATTTTGATGATTTGTCTGGGATCGGTGATTTCCATCCACTTGCCGTACGTTTTCCAGCCTTCGGCGATCACCTGGACAAGAACTTTTCCCATCGGCGCGTCGGGAATGTGGGCGAGGCCTTCGCGATTTGTTTTTACGTTGAGTTCGACTTTTTTGTCTTTGCGGAGTTTTCGTTCTTCGACGTACTTGAGATAGACGCTGGCGTTTTCGACGGGCGTGTCGGCATCGCCGCCGGTGACTTCAATGCGAATGCGGTTGGATTGCGGCGTCTTCGCGGGCGCGCTGGAATCAGGCGGCGCAGGGCTTTGGGTTTGGGCGAGCGAAGCTCCCGCCGTAGAGAGAAAACAAACGAAAGCGAATGAGAGGATAGCCTTGGGTGTCATGAGCCAGTAGAAAGTATAGTCCACGCAACGGCCCGTGCGGGTCAAGCCTCCGTTGTAGAGAGTTGGATGCGGCGGAGGACGGCAGGGCTGTACGGCACGATGGGCGGCGGCAGTGCGGGGCCGGAAGAGCGCTGCAGGAGTGGCTACGCCGCAGGAAAGCAAGTTGCGCGAGTTGATTGACGGGTGTGGCGGGGTCTTGTAAGTTGTAGGGACTTTGCTCCGCAGGGGCACGCGCGAGGACGCGCGATCTGAAGCTGCTTCAATGACAACGGACAGAAGAAGGCTTGGCGCGGGTTCCGAGTGTGTGCCGAGCCGCTGAGGGGAAATGCCATGGGATTTGCGACGAATGCGATTCACGTTGGGCAGGAGCCTGACGCGGCGACGGGCGCGATCGTTGCGCCGATTTACCAGACATCGACGTACGTGCAGGAGGAATTCGGAAAATACCGGCAGGGGTACGACTACGCGCGGACGAATCACCCGAACCGGAAGGCGCTGGAGAAGACGCTGGCGAAGCTGGAGGGCGGGCACGCAGCATACGTGTTCACGTCGGGAATGGCGGCGATTGATTCGGTGTTCCGGCTCCTGCGGCCGGGCGACCACGTGATTTTGTCGGAGGCGGTGTACGGAGGAGTGTACCGGCTGTCGACGCAGCTGCTGGTGCATTTTGGAATTGAGTTCAGCTTTGTGGATACGTCGGCAGTGGATCTGGTGAAGGCGGCGATGCGGCCGAATACGAAGATGCTGTACATCGAGACGCCGACGAATCCGACGATGCGCGTGACGGACATTGCGGCGATCGCGAAAGTGGCGACGGACCGGAATTTGACGCTGGTGGTGGACAACACGTTCCTGAGTCCGTATTTGCAGAGGCCGATCGAGTTGGGCGCGCACATCGTGGTTCATTCGATGACGAAATATTTGAATGGGCATAGCGACGCGACAGGCGGCGCCGTGGTCCTGACGCGGCCGGAAGATGCCGAGAAAATCTATTTTGTGCAGAGGTCGGCGGGGGCGGGGCTGGCGCCGATGGATTGCTTTTTGATTTCGCGCGGAATCAAGACGCTGGCGATTCGAATGCTGCAACACAACGCGAATGGCATTGCCGTGGC
>Ga0070734_10001383_pt1 | contig 35690 bp, 33 predicted proteins | sample Coa_R1_8_FD_66444 | JGI IMG/M metagenome (GOLD analysis project Ga0070734, IMG submission 66444) | Surface soil microbial communities from Centralia Pennsylvania, which are recovering from an underground coalmine fire - Coalmine... | ecosystem: Environmental > Terrestrial > Soil > Unclassified ...
GGCAAGACCTTCTTCTGGAGAGGCGTGTACTCGGCCGACATGAACGACCGCACCACGCTGCAAACCGATCTCAACGTATTCGCCGATTTCAAGCCCAAGCTGCCGGAATCCTATCGCGCGGCGCCTTACCTCCTGCTCGGCAATATCCAGCCTGCCCTGCAGCGCAACGTGCGCACGCAGATGACGGGGGTGAAATTCACCGGCGGCGATACCATGAACTTCTGGATCAATGACTTCCGTGGCGAGTTGCTGGAAACCCTGAAAGACTGGAATTTCCTGCTGATCAACGATGGCGAGGCGCGGCTGCTTTCCGGAGAGGGCAATCTGCGACGGGCAGCCGCGAAGATTCACGCCATGGGTCCGAAGACTTTGGTCATTAAACGCGGCGAGTATGGCGCCGTTTTGTTTCACGGCGGCCATCACTTCATGGCGCCGGGCTACCTGCTCGAAGACGTCTTCGACCCCACGGGCGCCGGTGACTGTTTCGCCGGGGGTTTCATGGGGTATCTGGCCGGACGCGGCGCACGGCCGAAAGACGGCCATATGGATATGGCCGAATTGCGCAAGGCCGTGATCTATGGCTCGGTGATGGGAAGCTTCTGCTGCGAGAAGTTCGGGGTGGACCGGTTCCGCACGCTGACGCGTGAGGAAATCGAGACGCGCTACCAGGAGTTCCAGAGCTGCACGGCCTTCTAAAAACCGCCAAAGAGTCATCCCTGGGATTCTGCCTGGCGCTGCTGGCCTTGTGGAGCGCCGCCGCGGTCTGGTTTGTCTACGCCCATGGCTGGACGTTCTACTACGGCGACGCGGAGGCGCACTGGGATATCGCGCGCCGCATTCTGGATTCGCGGACGCCCGGCTACGACCAGATCGGCACTGTCTGGCTTCCCTTACCGCATTGGCTGTTGATGCCGCTGGCGCGCGTCGATGCCTGGTGGCAAAGCGGGTTCGCCGCGGCGATTCCCTCGGCTTCTTCGTTCGTAATGGCAGGCGGATTTCTGTTCTGCGCGGTGCGCCGCCTGTTCGATTCGGTTGCCGCGGCCGCGGCCTCTACCGCCTTGTTTGCCACCAACCCCAATGTGCTCTATCTGCAATCGATTCCGATGACCGAAGCCCTGTTCTGGGCCTCGCTTTCGGCCTTGCTCTATTTTACTGTCCGGTTTCGCCAAACCGGCGGATGGGGCGCGGCGGCCGGCGCCGGCATCGCCTGTTGCGCGGGAACGCTGACCCGCTACGAGGCTTGGTTTCTGATCCCTTTTGTAGCGGCGTACGTGGCCTGGAGCGCGAAACGCCGGAGAATCGCGATGGCCGCCTGGTTCGCCGTGCTGGCCGGTCTCGGACCGGCCTACTGGCTGGCCCACAACTGGTGGCTCTCGGGAGACCCGCTGGAGTTTTATCGCGGGCCCTATTCGGCGCTGGCGATTCAGGGCGCATCACCCTATCCGGGCCGGGGCAACTGGCGCGCGGCAGGCCTCTACTACCGCACAGCGTCCGAGTTGTGCGCCGGTGTCGGATTGTGGTGGGCCGGCCTGTTGGGAGTTCTCGGCGCTTTCGCGAAACGCATCTTCTGGCCGTTGGCATTGCTGGGTCTGCCGGGCGCATTCTATGTGTGGAGTATGCACTCTGCCTCTGCGCCGATATTCGTTCCCAGTTTGTGGCCGAATAGCTTCTACAATACGCGTTACGGCTTGGCTGTCCTGCCCTTACTGGCGGTTTCCTCCGGGGCGCTGGTGGCGCTGCCCCCGCGCAAAGCCAGGGCTGCTGTGGCGCTGCTGGTGGTGGCGGCGGGAGCGATCTTCTGGGTTATCCACAGCGATCCCCGGAACTGGATCACCTTTCAGGAATCGCGCGTCAACTCCGAAGGCCGGCGGGAGTGGGTGCGTGAGGTGAGCGATTATCTGCGGCCGCGGTACGTCGCCGGCGCCGGAATCCTCAGCGCTTCGGGCGACTTCAGGGCGGCCTATCGCCAGGCCGGCATCCCGCTGCGCGAAACCTTCACAGTCGATAACGGCCTGCCCTGGCTGGCCGCCATCCACAGGCCGGATCTGTTGTTGCAAGAAGAATGGGCGGTAGTCATGGGTGGTGATGCGGCGCAGAGCGGCGTCAACCGCGCCGGCCGCTATGGAATTCGCTACCGGCTGGAGAAAACGATCATCGTCAAGAATGAACCGGTGATCGAGATTTACCGCCGCATAGGAGGCAGGCATGGTTCCGCATGAAAACGTGACGACGGCGTTCGAGTTGCCGGGTTTCCGCGTGAAGCGCAATCTCGGAATAGTCCGCGGTATTGTAGTCCGCTCGCGCTCCATCGTGGGGACGATCGGCGCGGGATTGCAGACCATTGTCGGCGGAAACATCTCGCTATTCACCAAGCTCTGCGAGAACACTCGCGAGGACTCGTTCAATCTGATGGTTCAGCACGCGAACGATCTGGGGGCGGATGCGATCATCGGCGCGCGTTATGACGCGACCGAGATCATGAATGGCGTCACGGAGGTGCTGGCATACGGCACCGCTGTGATCCTTGAGCGCGTCGACAAGTGACGATTCGCTTTACCAAGGCGCACGGCGCCAAAAACGATTTCCTGCTCACCTGGTCCGCAGAAGCGCCGCAACGGAACCTGCCCGGGTGGGCGCGCGCTATTTGTGACCGGCACACCGGCGTGGGGGCCGACGGCTGGATCCTGGTGACGCCTCCCACTACAGCCGAGCCGGAACCGGCCATCCAGCTTTACAATTCGGATGGCAGCATGGCCGAGATTTCCGGCAACGGAACTCGCTGCGCGGCGGCGTGGCTGATTCGCGCGGGCCATGCCGGCGATCCGGTGCGCATTCGCACGGGCGCCGGAACGAAATCTCTCCGCCTGCTCAGCCGCGACGGCTTGCGTTTCCGTTTGGAAATGAATATGGGGCGTCCCGAGATCGGGGCGCTGCGTTTTGACCTGCCGGTCGCCGGGATCGCCCGCGATGTGACGCTGGTCTGGGTCGGGAATCCGCAATGCGCGGTCCCCGTCACCGACTTCGAGTTCGACTGGCGGCAACTCGGCGCGCAGATCGAGTCACACCCGCATTTCCCGAATCGCACGAACGTGTCATTCTGGAAGCGCATCGACGAGCACACAATTGATACAAGGTTTTATGAGCGCGGCGCGGGCGAAACCATGAGCTCCGGGACCGGTTCGACCGGCGCGGCGGCGGCAGCGGTGGCGCGCGGCGATGTCCGTTCGCCGGTGCGAGTCCTTACCCCGGCCGGGCCGATCGACATCCGGCTCGACAGGGATGCCTTTTTAACGGGCCCGGCCGAAATTATTGCTGAAGGAGAGTTCTTTCATCCCGAGGAGTGATCTATGAGCGACCCCCGATCTTTCAAGACCAACGAGACCAAGCCACCCCTCGCGAAGGAGTTGGAAAATAAGATTCGATCGCGGCGGGCAAACGTCGGGATCATCGGTTTGGGCTACGTGGGCTTGCCGCTGGCAGTGGAACTGGCTGGAGCCGGATATCACGTGACTGGAATCGATGTCAGCCAAGCCAAGGCTGAGCGCGTCAACGTCGCGGATTCTTACATCGGAGATGTGCCCAGTGAGACGCTGGCGCCTCTGGTCGAAGCCGGCAACCTGCGCGCCACGTCGGATTTTTCCGTGATCCGGGAATTGGACACCATCAACATCTGTGTTCCTACTCCATTACGGAAAACCAAAGATCCGGACATGAGCTACATCGTGTCCTCCTGCCAGGAGATCGCCAAGTATTTCCATCCCGGAATGCTCGTGATTCTGGAATCGACCACTTACCCGGGAACTACCGAAGAAGTGCTGCTGCCGATGCTTGCGCAACCCGGTATGGAAGTGGGCCGCGATTTCTTTCTGTGTTTCTCGCCGGAGCGCGTCGATCCCGGCAATCCGAAATTCAATACCTCGAACATCCCCAAGGTGGTGGGCGGCTGCACGCCGGTGTGTACCGAAATCGGACGGCTGTTCTATTCGCAGGCTTTGCAGCACGTGGTTCCGGTGAGTTCCACGCAAGTCGCGGAGATGGTGAAGCTGCTGGAGAACACGTTTCGCATGATCAACATCGGCTTGGTCAACGAGCTCGCGCTGATGTGCGACCGGATCGGCATCGACGTTTGGGAAGTGATCGACGCCGCAGCCACCAAGCCATTCGGATTCATGCCCTTTTATCCCGGGCCAGGGCTGGGGGGCCATTGCATTCCTATCGATCCGTTCTATCTTTCCTGGAAAACCAAGCAGGCCGGCATCGAAGCCCGGTTTATCGAGCTGGCCGGTTACATCAACGGGCAGATGCCGCATTTCGTAGTCGATAAGGTGAGGGATGCGCTCAACCGCAACGTCAAACCTGTTCGGGGCTCGAAGGTTCACGTTATGGGTGTGGCGTATAAGCGCGACATTGATGATGTCCGGGAGTCGCCCGCAGTCGACGTACTGCTCCTGTTACAGCGTCTCGGGGCTGAGCTTAGCTACAGCGACCCGCACGTACCGATCCTGCGCCTGGATGGGCTGGAACTGGTGGCACAGCCTGACGAGGCCGCGGCGAAGGCCGACTGCGTCGTCATTATTACCGATCATTCCACTTTCGACTATCGGGCGCTGGTGGAACGCGCTCCCCTCATCGTAGATACACGTAACGCTCTGAAGGGAATCAAATCCGAGAAGATTGTCAGGCTTTGACGCTTAGACCGCTTGGCGGAGAGGCCGGTGGCGCCGACTGGCGCGGACGCCAATCAATTCTGCGACCTTGCCCAAAAGGTGGGGCAGATTCTCGGTATAGATGGAAACATGCTGCCGCGGCCGGGCATAGCGGTGACGGAGATGGGGTTCATTGGATGTGATCAGAGCAGTGGCGGGCCGGTAATCTTTCACGCGGGCATAAGCAAGCAGATCCGGTCCTGCTTCTCCGGTGCCGAACCGCGCGTCGCTGAGCACCAGCTCATAAACGCTTTCATCCAGCTTGGCGAGTGCTTCGGCTGGGGTGGCGGCGACATCGACGGTATAGCCGCCGGCCTGCAGGATCGTCTGCAATGTCAGACGGGGCGTCAGTTCTCCCTGCACTACCAGCACTCGGGCGAGGTCCAACCCTCGGTTCTGACCGCTAACACGTGGCGATCTCGGTAGTTTACGCATTCCCAAGATTACTTTAACCGAAAACGAGAGTTCTTCAGCCAGTAAATTTCCGATCTGGCCCCAAATAGGGGTGTAGTAAAACAGTGCAATTTCCCCGCGATGCGGAAGGTCTATTCGTTTAGTAAGTACTAAAACCGACGGCTGGGAAAATGGCCCTAACCGCAAGGTAAAAAAATACTTAGGGGTTTCGTACCGAATCCGCGTGTGTGGGTGAAATCGCACACTCGTTTCGAGCGTCGGGTTTCTCCCCGTCTGAATCACGCCATATCGGTGCGCACCGGAACAATGTCACGCGCATAATTCGACGTTTCGCCCTCGAACTCGATCTCCTCGGGCTGCCATTTCCGCAGAGTCTGTTGGATGGCGGCAGGAAAAGCAAGAGCCGCGGCAGGCGTGCGGCGCACCAGTACAACTTCCACGTACGCCGCCAGAATTTCGGTCGAAGGTGTTGCCGCCGTATCCGTAAGGGCAACCAGGATTTGATCCCGATCATCCCGCCGCGGAGTATCGCGTCCGCTGGATGCGACGAGCACGAGCGATTTCCCGATGGGCGCCCGGCCGGGAAACACAAACACTGTCCCATTGGTAAGGGCCAGCACGGATTCCTCGAGAAGCTGTGGAGGGGTCGCCGGTCCGCCATCGACAGCGATCGCCGCCGCGTTCCGGAGCGCTTGCCGCGCTGCGAGGTTGTGAGGCGCACGCAGCCGCAGCCGTCTTAATCCCTGCGTCCATAGGCGGCGGAAAAGAATCGGGGACCAGACCGACCGGGCCAGAAACTTGAGGTAATTGAGTTCCAGAATTGTTTCCAGCTGTTGGGCCGAATAATAGCGCGATGTCGTGGCACGGTGACGATGCTCGACGCCGGCGCCCGCCACGTACACCGACGGCCAACCGCGCTGCCAGGCGCGAAAGCCGAGATCGAGATCTTCCACGTAGGCTGGTTCGTAGACTGTATCAATGCCGCCGAGGGCACGTAACCGGGAGGCATCGTAGAGGGAGCATCCGCCGCTGCCATAAAGAACCCACGTCAGATCTTCGCCGGCGAGCGGCTCGTCGCAGCGCAGAGGGAAGTCGTCGGGATCATTTTGAGCCATCACCGCCTTTCCGGTTTCCTCGCGCCGGACCCCCGGAGGAAACCGGATCTGAGCCGTGGCGCAGAACAGGCTGGGGACCCGGTCGAAGGCTCGATCGAGCGCCGAGAAGAGGCCTGAGTCGATGAGCATGTCATTGTTGAGCAGGCAGATGCGGGAATAACGGGCGGCGGCGAGACCTCGATTGGCGGCGTGTGCGAACGACAGCGGCTGCGGGGAGAGCTCGATCCGCACTTGGGGATATCCGGCCTGCAGCCAGACCGCGGTGCCATCGTCGGAGCCGTTGTCGACCACCAGAACTTCCGCGGCGGCCGGCAAGTCACGGATGATTCCCGGCAGTTGCGCGGCCAGCAGATCCTTGCCGTTGCGGGATGGAATCACAACCGAAATGCCGGGTTCCAGGGGGAGAACCGGGAGCGGCACAGGCGTACGATCGCGGGAGCGCAGCCGGGCTGCCAACTGCGCGGCGGCGTAAGCGATCTCGATGCCCGGATTCAATGTCAGATGAGCCGGCGCGGATCGACCGGCTCGCGCCCTGCCTCATGTTGTTCCCAGACCGCCAGCGCCTGCAACGCAAACGCGGTCGAGACTGGGTTGACGTATGGCAGCCAGCGTCCGGCCTGGCGACCGAAGTAGAAGCCGCCATGGGTTCGGGGATCGTCCGAATCGATCTGAAACGCGGTCAGAACGGCGGCTTCCCGGGCGGCAGCTTCCTGGTCCAGGGGAGTCACGCCGGCCCAGCCGGCGAAGAGCCGGATACGCAACAGTTGTGCGTAGACATCGCAGCGCTCAAATTCCGGAACCAGATCGGCTTGGTATTGGGTGACCAGACGAATCCCGTGGCAGAGAGCGGCAGCGCACCGCTTTTCCCCCCCGCGAGGCAGGATGCCTTCCAGGAAATACAAAAAGGCGTGCAGGCGATCGACGACTTTGAGCCGATCGGGATGCCCGGGCAGAAACGACCCGTAGCGCCGCAGTTCCGTTTCGAGCGCGCGATCGTAGAGCTCGCGAAACCAGCTGTCGCCGGTGGCTTCCGACAGATCCCACCAGGCCATGGCAGCCTTTAGCTGATAGCAGCCGGGCGTGCGTGACCAGCGCAAGGGGTCACGCTCGGCGGGTTGCTTTTCGGGCAGCTTCAGAATGGGGTGGTAGTCGTTGTCAGGGCCGGCAAAATCGGAGGCCATGGAGCGGCCGACCGAAATCGCGACTTGCAAAATTTCCGAGTCACCTGTGAGGCGCCAGACGCCGAGAAGGCCCCGCACCACGATGCCGCAATCGAAGAAGTAAGCGAAGCGGTTTTGCGCCGGTACGTGCGTTTCGAAGGGGAGGACGTGGCCGTCCCACGCCTCGCGGCAGAGGAAGCGCGCCGCATCGAGGGCGCGGCGAAGATAACGTTCGTCCTTCAAGGTGCTGTGAAGATACAACAGCGTGCTGATGGCATATCCGGTGATTTCGGTGGACACCGGGTGATTGCGTTCGAGATCGGCGCGGTAATAGCGGGCAACGCCGCCGTTGCGCTCCTGAATGCCGGATTCGAGGAACCATTGTCCGGCGCGGGCCAAAGAAGATGTCACGGGCAAGCCGTTATTTTAACCCAGCATCCAAACGCCGGCCGCGATCGTGAGGAGGGTGAGCGGAATGCCCGCCTTGGCATATTCCCAAAACGAAATGCGCGCTGCGTGGCGCGCCTTCTGCACGACAATCAGGTTTGCGACCGAGCCAAGCAGGGTGAGGTTGCCGGCCAAAGTGGAAGACATGGCGAGCGTCAGCCAGGCGTGGACGCTGTCCGCAAGGCGAGGGACAAATCCCTTGAAGACGAGCACGGCCGGAACGTTACTCACCAGATTGGAAAGAATCGCGGTGAAGACGGCCATAGGCGCGGTGCGTTCCAGGTGATAGCGCGAAGCGGCGGTAAACAGGTCGTTGGCAACGGGCGTCTTTTCCAACCCGGCGATCACGATGAACAGGCCGATGAACAGAACCAGCAGGCCCCAATCGATTTCCTGGTAGATTTTTTCAGGTTTGACGCGGCGCGTGACGAGGAGCAGCGCTCCTGCGATCACAGCGACCTTGGGAACCGGCCAGCCGGCGAAGAAGAAAATCATCATGCCGGCGGCCACGGCCAGCGATTTCCATAGCAGGACACGGTTGGCGCGGACCGGCTCATGAGAGACCGGAAGGGGCTCTTCTTCCCGGAATTCCTTACGGTAGATCACGGCGATCACCAGCACCGTCAATACCAGGCCGGCGGCCGCGATCGGAGCCAATCGCGCCGCGAAGACGGGATAGGGGATCCGGGAGAAGCTGCCGATCATCATGTTTTGCGGGTTGCCCGTGATGGTGGCGACACTGCCGACGTTGGAGGCCATCGCCACCGCGAGCAGGTAAGGCACCGGATTGCGGCGTAAGCGGCCAGTGATCTCGATCACCAGCGGTGTCAGGACCAGGCACATCGTGTCATTCACGAAAAAGGCGGAGAACACTCCGGCTACAACCGCAATGCCTGCCAGCAGCAACAGCGGCCGGCGCGCGCGCTCCACCACCCAGGCGCTGACGACCGTGAAAAAACCGGAAAGCCGGAGATTGGCGACCACGATCATCATTCCGAACAGCAGCATGATGGTGTCATAGTTGATGGCGGCATAGGCTTCTTCAACCGTCAGCACATTCGCCGCGAGCATCAGGGCGGCGCCGATGATCGCGGCGCCGGTGCGATCGACGCGAAATCCCGGCAGGCGGCCGATCGCGAGCACCAGGTACGTGCCGCCGAAGATGAGCAGGGCGCTCAGCACGCCGGTGAAGGGGGCCGCCCCACCGGCCATACTCCTTGCGCGATAGTGGGAACTATGAGGAGTTGGCGCATCGTTTTGATTTTCGCATCCGTCGCGGCCGCATTTGCACAAGGCCGGGACGCGCCGTTTTATGGGCTTGCGGACCGGTTCTTTGACGAAGCGGTGTTCCGCTTCGATCCGGTGCAGGCGACGGCCGACGGATTTCACCAGTACGATGCGATGCTGTCCTCGCAGTCGCGGGCGGAGATTCAGCAACAGATCGCCACGTTGAAGAAGTGGGATGGCCAGATTCGCGGCTTCGGCGCGGGCGGACTCTCACCCTATGCGGCGGCCGATCGGGAATTGATGCTGGCGCAGATCGAAGGCTCGCTGCTCAACCTGGAATCGATCCGCATGTGGGAGAAAAACCCGGATCTATATTCGTCAGGCGTTACCAGCGCGATTTTCGTGGTGATGAGCCGGAGCTTTTCCCCGGCGGCGGAGCGGCTGAAATCCGTGATGGCGCGCGAGCGCCTGATCCCCGAGGTTTTCACCTCGGCGCGCGAAAATCTCAAGAATCCGCCGCGCATTTACACCGAGATTGCTCTCGAACAACTGCCGGGAATCATCGCCTTCTTTCAGAAGGACGTGCCGCTGGCCTTCCGGAGCGTCACCGATCCGCAACTCAAGTCGGAATTCAGAACAACCAATCAAGGCGTAATCTCCGCGCTGCGCGCCTACGAAACCTGGATGAAGACCGACCTGCTGCCGCGGTCCAATGGCGATTTTCGGATCGGCGCGGACAACTACCGCAAGAAGTTGCTGTACGACGAAATGGTGGATCTGCCGGTCGAGCGGCTGCTAGAGATCGGCTACCAGGATCTGCGGCGCAACCAGGATGAGTTCCGGCGCGTCGGGATGGAGATCGATCCGAAGCGAACTCCGCAGCAGGTCCTCGAGGAACTGGAACGTGATCATCCACCCGCGAGCCGGCTGCTGCCGACATTTCGAGACGTGCTGGGTGGATTGCGTGCCTTCATTGAGCAGCACCGGATTGTGAGCCTGCCTTCGCAGGTGCTGCCGATCGTGGAAGAAACGCCGCCCTTCATGCGCGCCTTGACGACTGCGTCGATGGATACGCCGGGTCCGTATGAGAAGGTGGCCAAGGAGGCGTTTTTCAATGTTACGCTGCCGGAACCAGGCTGGACGGCGAAGCAGAGGGAAGAATACCTGGAGGATTTCAACCGCGGGACGATCATCAGCACGGCTGCGCACGAGGTCTATCCGGGGCACTACACGCAGTTCTTGTGGCTGCAAACGCTGTCGAGCAAAGTACGCAAGCTGATGGGATGCGGCAGCAACGCGGAGGGGTGGGCGCATTACAGCGAGCAGATGATGCTGGACGAAGGGTATGGCAATGGCGACCGCAAGCTGCGGCTGGGGCAACTGCAGGACGCGCTGCTGCGCGACGCGCGCTATATCGCGGGGATCCAGATGCATACCGGCAAATGGACGCGCGAGCAGGCCGAGGAGTTTTTCGTAAAAGAAGGCTACCAGACCCGGCCGATTGCGCAGAAAGAGGCGAAGCGCGGGACCGCGGATCCTACTTACCTGGTCTACACGCTCGGCAAGCTCGAGATCCTGAAATTGCGCGAGGACTACAAGAAAGCGAAAGGCGGGCGGTTCTCGCTCGAGGAATTCCATGATGCGTTCATGAGGCAGGGGATTGCGCCGATTTTGCTGGTGCGGCGGGCGCTGCTGGGGAGCGGGTCGCCGGTGCTGTAGGGAGTGGACGGGCCGGCGATCTCAATCAGGCGACCGGTTTGAATAGGGAGAGCGGCTCGAACGAGGCGATGCGCCACCTTTTTTTTTGCTTCACCAGACGGCATCGGACTTGCTCGCGGCGGCGAGTCACGCTGCCGGACTCCAGCTTTTCGACGATTTGCAGGAACCAATCCAGCTCGATCGTCCGGACCGCGGCGTCTCCCTCCTCTTTGATCAGTTCAATCGAGGATTGCAGCTCGTAGGATGCGAGCAGCGCTTCCACATTCAACCGCAGCGTGTCATAGCCGGGCATGGCCGGCACGAACGCCTTCATGAATTCGGCGACCTTGCCGTCGCTCAAGGCGGCGGCCATTTCCGTAAACAGGTTCCAGATGTCCTGCGCGTCATCGGCGCGCAGCACCCGCGCTGTGGCGGCGCAGAGTAATCCCCGTCGCGTCATGTCACGTCCGGTAGCTGGCATTGATGCGGATATAGCCTTCGGTCAGATCGCAAGTCCAGAATCGCGCCGTACCTTTGCCTTTGCCGCGAATGATCACGCGAATCTCGCATTCGGCGGCGTCCAGCTTCTTTTTAAGCTGGTCTTCGGAGAACGGTGCGGCCAGCCCGCCACGGCAGACCGTCACGCCTTGCATCGCGACATCGGTTTTGTTCGGGTCGAAGGCGGCGCCGGCATTGCCGGCCGCCGAAAGGATGCGGCCCCAGTTGGGATCGGAGCCGGCAATTGCGGTTTTCACAAGCGGCGAATTGGCGATCGCGCGCGCGATGCGAGCCGCGGCGGCCGCGGTGGGCGCACCGGATACGTCGATCGTGACCAGCTTCTTCGCGCCTTCGCCATCGCGTGCGATCTGCTGCGCGAGCGATTCCATCACGGCCGTGACGGCTTCTTCGACCCGGGCCAGTTCCTTGGGATCGGGCCGCACCCCGGAAGCGCCGTTCGCGAGCAGCAACAGCGTGTCGTTGGTGGACGTATCGCCATCCACCGACATCCGGTTATAACTCCGCTCCACGCCCCGGCTCAGCATACGGCGCAACGCCGCGGCCGGGATGATCGCGTCAGTAAGCACGAACCCCAGAGTCGTCGCCATCTGCGGGTGAATCATACCCGAGCCTTTGGTCAAGCCGGCGATGCGCACGGCGCCGCGCCGCAGTTTGACTTCGCGCGACGCGGTTTTGGGAACCAGGTCAGTGGTCATGATCGCCGAGGCTACATCTTCCAGCCGCTTCGGGCTGAGGCCGCCCACCAGCCCTGGAAGCGCATCGATGATTTTGTGCGCATCCAACTCGACCCCGATAACCCCGGTTGAAGCCGGCAGGACCTGCGCGGCGGGAAGCATAAGAATGCGAGCTGCGGCTTTGCAGGTGGCAAGCGCCACGGCATCGCCGGTGCGCGTGGCGCAATTGGCATTGCCCGCGTTGATCAGAATCGCGCCCACCAGGCCGCGCGAGAGCTTTAGATGGCGGCGGCTGAGTTTGACCGGAGCCGCCTGCACTCGGTTTTGCGTGAACACGCCTGCGGCCGCCGCCGGCAAGCCGCTCACAATCAGCGCAAGATCGTCTTTCTGCACCTGGCGGATGCCGGCATACGTGGCGGCATACGCGTATCCATGCGGCAGCTTCAACTGGATGATTCTCCTAACTGGTCATTGTCTGTCAGACGCTGGCCGTTTACGAAATCGGCGGCGGACATTCGTTTGCGCCCTTCCATCTGGACCTCCACGAGTTCCAACGCGCCCGACCCGCAAGCCACGACGGGCGGCTTGATACTGAGGAAGCGGCCGGGCTCCGGCGCGTGTTCGGAGCGGACGCGCGCGCGCCAGATATGCAGCTTCTGACCGCGGACGGCGGTCGACGCGCCCGGCCACGGCTGCAGCCCGCGGACGCGGTTGTGAATACTGGCGGCGGGCTGGCGCCAATCGATGATGCCGTCTTCCTTTTTGAGCAGCGGAGCGAGCGTTGCCTCGGCGGAATTCTGCGGCTCCGGCTTGATGCTGCCGCGCGCCAGGCCCTCGAGTGTCTGGACGAGGAGATCGGCGCCCATTGCCGCGAGCCGCTGGCTGAGTTCGACCGCAGTCTCCTCGGCCCCGATGGCCGTTTCGGCCTTCAGCAGCATGTCGCCCGTGTCCAAGCCCGCGTCGATGCGCATGGTGGTGACGCCGGTGCGGGTTTCGCCGTTGATGAGGGCCCACTGGATCGGCCCGGCGCCGCGGTACTTCGGCAGCAGCGAGGCGTGCACGTTGATGATGCCGAGCGGCGCCAGATCGATCACGCTTTGCGGGATGATCTGGCCGTAGCCCACCACCACCATGGCTTCCGGCGCGAGCGCGCGCAGGTGTTCGACCGCTTCGGGCCGCCGCACCCGTTCCGGTTGATACACGGGAAGACTCAGGCGCAGCGCGGTTTCTTTGACGGGAGGGGGCGCGGCGTGCTGGCCGCGGCCGCGGGGACGGTCGGGTTGCGTGACCACCGTGAGCACCTGGTGGCCGGCCGCGACGATGCGCTCGAGCGTAGGCACGGCGAACGCGGGCGTGCCGAGAAAAATCAGGCGCATTGCATTTCGGCCACGTGGCGCGCGCGCAACCCGGAGGCATGCGCCGCAGCGCGCACTAGTCCCAGTCTCCGGCGCGTTGCAGCTTCTTGATTTTGCGCTTCATCAAATCGCGCTTGAGCGCGCTGATATGCGTGATATACAGGCGGCCGTAGAGATGATCGGTTTCGTGCTGAAACGCGCGGGCCAGCAGGTCTTCGCCCGTCATCTCGTATTCTTCGCCCTTGGCGTTCTGCGCGTGGATGGTGACGCGCTTGGCGCGGCGCACCTGCTCGCGGAATGTGGGGATGCTCAGACAGCCTTCCTCGCCCACCTGCTTGCCTTCAGTCTTGATGACCTTGGGGTTGATCAAGACCAGCTTGTCGTCGGGATTCTCACCGTTGGACACGTCGATGACGGCGATTTTGCGAGCGAAGCCGATTTGCGGGGCGGCCAGCCCGACGCCTTTCGCGGCGTACATCGACTCGAACATGTCTTCGAGAAATTTGTGCAGTTCGGGAGTATCGAATTCGCGGACATCATCCGCCTCGCGCTCCAGCACCGGATTGCCGAACTTGACGATCGGATAGACCATATTTTCAGAAACTCTTCAACTGGGCGATGTAGCCTTCGTAATTGCGGCGCGTCTCGGCCAGCGAATCGCCGCCGAATTTTTCGAGGAGCGCCTGGGCGAGCACGAACGCGACCATGGCTTCGCCGATTACGCCCGCCGCCGGGACCACCGCGACGTCACTGCGCTCATAGGCGGCCAGGGCGGTTTCGCGCGTTGCGAGATCGACCGATTCGAGCGGGCGGCGCAGCGTCGAGATCGGTTTGAGGAAGCCGCGCACGACCACGTCCTCTCCGTTGCTGATTCCGCCTTCGAGGCCTCCGGCGCGATTGGCGCCGCGCGTGAAATGGCGCCCTTTCCGATCGTAATGAATCGTGTCCTGCACCTTGGATCCGAAACTGGCCGCGCCTTCGGCGGCGAAGCCGACTTCGACGCCTTTGACGGCCTGCATCGAGACGATGGCCTGGGCCAGGCGGCCGTCGAGGCGCGAATCCCAAGTCACATGAGAGCCCAGTCCCGGGGGGACCCCATGCGCCACCACTTCGAACACGCCGCCTATGGTATCTCCGGTCCGGTAGGCTTCATCCACCACTTCTTTCATGCGCGCTTCGGATTCGGCGTCGACGCAGCCGAGCAAGACTTCCTCTTTCTTGCTGAGCGCGATCAGTTCCTCCCAACCCGCGGCGCGCTGCAGGCGGGCTTGGCCGACGGCGATCACGTGGCTCAAGACCTGAATTCCGAATTCCCCGAGCAGCGCCTTGGCAATGCCGCCGACCGCCACGCGTGCCGCCGTTTCGCGCGCGCTGGCGCGTTCCAGGATATAGCGCGCGTCGTGAAAGTTGTACTTGAGAGCGCCGGCCAGATCGGCGTGGCCCGGCCGCGGACGGGTCACTGGCTTTTTCTTGTCTTCGGCGCCCTCGATGTCTTCAACCGGTAGCGCCTGCGTCCAGTTCTGCCAGTCCTTGTTGCGAATGATGATGGCCACCGGGGAGCCGATGGTATGCGAGTGGCGGACGCCGGCGACGATTTCGGCGCGGTCGGTTTCGATTTTCATTCGCCCTCCGCGGCCATACCCTTGCTGACGGCGCCACAACTCGCGGTTGATGGCGTCGACCGAGACAGGGATGCCGGCCGGGAGGCCGGCGAGCGTCGCGACCAGACATTCGCCGTGCGACTCGCCGGCGGTTTCAAAACGCAGCATCTGACGAGAAGATTTATCGTAGCAGACTCGAACATTTCGCCGCGTTTGTGCGTAGCAATGAGAGGAGCGGAATTCCCCCATGTTGAAATTCCTGCTGTGGTGCATTCTGCTGGTGCTGTGCTGGCCGCTGGCTCTGGCGGCCCTCGTGCTGTACCCGCTGATCTGGCTGCTGCTGCTGCCGTTCCGGGTGGTCGGAATCGCCGTCGGTGGCGTCCTGGAGTTGGTTTGGGCGATCGTGACCCTGCCGGCGCGCGTATTGCGGATTTGATCACACACGCCGCCGGCCGGATCGCCGGCGTTACGGGTAGACTGGGAGTGCAATGGCACTCCATCCGCTTGCCGGTCAGCCCGCGCCCGCTTCTCTGCTGGTGGATGTTCCGAAGCTGATTACCGCATACTACGCCGAGAAACCGGATGACTCGGTGAGCACTCAGCGGGTCAGTTTCGGCACGTCGGGCCATCGAGGCTCCTCCTTCCACGTTTCGTTCAACGAAGACCACATTCTGGCCATCACGCAGGCGATCTGCGAATACCGGAATGAGAATGGGATTGACGGACCTCTGTTTCTCGCCAAGGATACGCACGGGCTTTCCGAGCCGGCGTTTGCCAGCGCGCTGGAGGTTCTGGCGGCGCATGGCGTCGAAGTGCGGATCGATCAGGATCTGGGATACACGCCGACCCCGGCGCTGTCGCATGCCATCCTGGTTCATAACCGCGGGCGGTCGCAAGGGCTGGCCGACGGCATCGTGATCACGCCGTCGCACAACCCGCCCGAAGACGGTGGCTTCAAATACAACCCGCCGAACGGCGGGCCCGCCGATACGCAAGTCACCAGGTGGATCCAGGACCGCGCCAATGCCATCCTCGCCAATAGCTTCGGAGATGTGCTGCGCTGCCCCTACCGAAAGGCACTGGCACGCGCGAAGCGCCACGACTACATCACGGCCTATGTGAACGATCTTGGGTCGGTCCTCGACATGGAGGCGATTCGTGGAGCCGGGTTGTCGCTCGGCGCCGATCCGCTCGGCGGTGCGGGTGTTGCTTATTGGGGACGCATCGCTGAGAAATACGGGCTCAACATGACCATCACGCATGATCATGCGGACCCCACGTTTCGCTTCATGTCGGTCGATTGGGACGGCAAGATCCGTATGGACTGCTCGTCACCCTACGCCATGGCCGGGCTGATCGCGTTGAAGGACAAGTTCGATGTCGCCTTCGCCTGCGATACCGATCACGACCGCCACGGCGTAGTGACGCGCAGCGCGGGGCTGCTGAACCCGAATCACTATCTGGCTGCGGCGATTTCATACCTGTATCGGAACCGGCCCGGCTGGCGGGCGGATGCGGCAGTCGGTAAGACGATGGTGTCGAGCAGCATCATCGATCGCGTAACGGCGGACCTGGGCCGCAAGCTGGTGGAGGTTCCGGTCGGTTTCAAGTGGTTCGTGGATGGGCTGGTGAGCGGCGGCCTCGGATTCGGCGGCGAAGAGAGCGCGGGAGCCTCGTTCCTGCGCCGCGACGGTACGGTTTGGACTACCGACAAAGACGGCCTGATTCTGGCGCTGCTCGCCGCCGAGATGACGGCGCGCACCGGCAAGGATCCGGGCGAACTGTATCACGGACTGACGGAGAAGTTCGGCGCCCCCGCGTACGAGCGCATCGATGCCCCGGCTACTCCGGAACAGAAAGCGATCCTGCAAAGTCTATCGCCGGAGCGAGTGAAAGCACACGAGCTGGCGGGCGATCCCATCACGCAGATGCTCAACACGGCGCCCGGCAACGGGGCGCCGCTCGGCGGGCTGAAAGTGATTACCGCCCGCGGATGGTTCGCCGCGCGGCCCTCGGGCACCGAGAACGTCTACAAAATTTACGCGGAGAGTTTCGCCGGAGAGCCGCATCTGCGGCGTATCCAGCAGGAGGCCCAGGAGTTGATCTCGCGGGCGTTTACGATGACCGCGTGATCACGCCACCAGTTCCAGGAATGCCTTCGCCGCGTGGCTGAGCGCGCGGCGCGTCGGATAGACCAGGCGAACCTTCCGTTCCAGGTGCATTTCCTTGACCCGGATCTCGCAGAGCGTTTTCTGCGCGATCTCCTGCTCGACGCACATGCGCGGCAGGAAAGCGACTCCCAGGTTCGCCTGCACGAGCTTGCGGATCGTTTCGATTGTCGGCATTTCGACGTCAATACCCAGCGGCACTTTGCGCTCGCGGAACGTGCGGATCACCACTTCGCGGTATGGCGAAACCACGTTGTGCGCGATGAATGTTTCCTCGCCCAGGTCCTCGATGGAAACTATTTTGCGCTGCGCCAGCCGGTGTTTGGGCGACACTACAAAGGCCAGCGAATCGGAGTAGATGATTGCGGTTTTCAAACGCTCATCGGCTGGATCGTAGCTGATTACGCCGAGTTCGAGGTTGCCGTCGAGGAGTTCGTCCGGAATCCGGCTGGAGAGGCTGCGGCGCACCGTCACCTTCACCTTCGGGTACAGCTCGCGGTACCGCGCGATGTGCTGCAGAAGGTAAAGCGTGGCGGATTCGTTGGCGCCGATCACCAGGCGGCCGGCCGAGTTGTCCCGGAGTTCCGCCAGCGAATTGTCGAGTTCCTGCTGCAGGCTTTGAAAGCGCCGCGCGTATTCGAGAACGGTGCGGCCCGCGTCGGTCAGGATGAGTTCCTTGGCGGAACGGTCGATCAGCTTTTCGCCGACCTCCTGTTCGAGACGCTGTAGGGCGAGCGAGACGGCGGGTTGGGTGCGGAGGAGTTTCTCAGCCGCACGGGAAAAGCTCTTCTCCGTGGCGACGGTGTAGAAGACTTGCAGGGCGTAGAGTTCCATAGGCGGGCGGCCTGCAGGCCTGCCCACTGGGTTATAATACCAGTTAATATCCACCTCGAAAATTATAAATTTGCGAAATCCGGCCGCGGCTTCCATAATGGCTGCTATCGGTGATAACGATGAGCGATCGCGTCTACATCTTTGATACGACGCTGCGCGATGGCGAGCAGTCGCCGGGGTGCAGCATGACCGTTCCCGAAAAATTGCGCATGGCGCGCAAGCTGGTGGAGCTGGGCGTGGACGTGCTGGAAGCGGGCTTTCCGATCGCGTCCGAGGGCGATTTTGAAGCGGTGGAAGCCGTCAGCCGGGAGTTCCCGTGGGTGCAGGTGGCGGCGCTGGCGCGCAGTTGCACGCTCGATGTGGAGCGTGCGGCCCAGTCTCTGCGCCACGCGCGCCGGCCGCGCATTCATACCTTCATCGCGACCAGCGAGATTCATCTTAAATACAAACTCAAAAAGTCGCAGCAGCAGGTGCTGGACGAAGCCCTCGCCGCGGTCGAACTGGCGCGGCGGCACGTGGATGACGTCGAATTCTCGGCCGAAGATGGCTCGCGCACCGATCCTGATTTTCTGGAGCAGATTTCGAAAGCGGTGGTCGCGGCCGGCGCCCGTACGGTCAATATTCCCGATACCGTCGGTTTCTCCGTGCCGGCCGAATACGGAAAGATCATCGGACGCATCGTGAAGGCGTTGGGCGATTGCGCGGTAGTAAGCGTGCATTGCCATGATGACCTCGGGCTGGCGGTGCCCAACTCGCTGGCGGCGATCGAAGCGGGCGCGCGGCAGATCGAATGCACGATTAACGGCATCGGCGAGAGGGCGGGGAACACTTCGCTTGAAGAAATCGTCATGGTCCTCAAGACGCGCCCCGACTGCTATCCCTATCACACCGGAATTCACACCGAGCATCTCTTCTCGGCCAGCCAGATGCTGAGCTCGATCATCACCTTCGGACCGCAACCGAACAAGGCGATTGTGGGGCGCAACGCCTTTGCGCACGAAGCCGGCATCCACCAGGACGGGTACCTCAAAGAGAAATCCACCTACGAGATTATCGATCCGCGCTCCGTGGGTGTCCCCGAAGGAAAGCTGGTGTTAGGCAAGCACAGCGGCCGTCATGCGCTGCTGAAGCGCTGCCAGGACCTCGGTTTTGACTTGACTCGCGAGGAGCTGGACGATCTTTACCAGCGCTTCACGACGGTCGCCGACCAGCGCAAGAAAGGCCTCATGGACGAGGAGATCATCGAACTGATCCGGCAAGGTGAGAAAGCCGCGCGGGTGGCGGCGGACTAACGAATGAACTTGAACATCCTGGTACTCCCGGGCGACGGGATTGGCACCGAAGTCACGCGCGAAGCCGTGCGTGTGCTGCGCCACGTCGCCGAGAAGTGGAATCACACGGTAAACATTAGCGAAGGGTTGCTGGGCGGCGTCGCGATTCACAAGACCGGCAATCCGTTTCCGCCCGAAACGGAGAAACTGGCGCTGCAAGCGGACGCAACCCTGATGGGCGCCGTCGGGCTGCCCGAGTTTGACAACGTGCCTCCGGACAAGCGGCCCGAGAAAGGTCTTCTGGGCATCCGCAAGGCGCTGCGGGTTTATGCGAACTTGCGGCCCGTGCGTGCCTATCCATCGCAGCTGGATTCGTCGCCTTTGAAGAATCACCTCGTCGAAGGCACGGACATGATCATTGTCCGGGAGCTGACGGGCGGAATTTATTACGGGACTCCCCGCGGCATTACCGAAAGCGGCGGGGAAGTGCGGGCAGTCAATACCATGACCTACACGCGCTCGGAAATCGAGCGCGTGGCCCGCATGGCGTTTCGTCTGGCGCGGGCGCGGCGCAAGAAGGTGACGTCGGTCGATAAATCCAATGTTCTCGAAAACTCGCAGCTCTGGCGGAAAGTGGTCACTGAGATTGCGGCGGAGTTTCCCGATGTGGCGCTCGACCATATTCTGGTGGATAACTGCGCCATGCAGCTGATTCTCAATCCCCGCCATTTCGACGTGCTGCTGACCGAGAACATGTTCGGCGACATTTTGAGCGATGAAGGCGCGGTGCTGGCGGGCTCGATCGGAATGCTGCCTTCGGCCTCGATTGGCGACCAAAAACCTTCGGGGGCGCTGGTCGGTCTCTATGAGCCGGTGCACGGTTCGGCGCCCGATATTGCCGGTCAGAACAAGGCGAACCCGCTGGGCGCCGTCGGCTCGGTGGCGGCGATGCTGGCCTACAGCTTTGGTCTGAAGACGGAAGCCGCGGCGGTGGATGCGGCGATCGAAACAGTTTTGAAGAGCGGGAAAGTGACGGCGGACCTGCGTCCTTCGGGACCGCCCGCGACCACCGAACAGGTCGGCGCTGCCGTCTGCGCCGCGATTTGAAGCTAGGGCAGGCCGCCGGGTTTCGGGGTCTGCCGCGTACGGCTGTCGACGAAAGGCGGCCGCCTGCCCCGCTGCCTTACACTGGAAGAACGCTATATGCCTCGCACCATCATCGAAAAGCTTTGGGATTCCCATGTTGTCTACGAGCAGCCGGGCGCGCCCGCGCTGATCTACATCGATCTGCATCTGACTCACGAAGTCACCTCGGCGCAGGCCTTCCAGGGGCTTCGCGAACGCCGGCTCAAAGTGCGCCGCCCCGATCTGACGCTGGCGACGGCCGACCACAGCATCCCGTCAACCGACCGTTCGCTGCCGATCGTGGACGAGCTCGGCCGCAAGCAGATCGAGCAGCTCGAAAGAAACTGCAAGGAATTCGGCATCCCGTATTACGGTATTCATAGCGACCGCCAGGGCATCGTTCACGTCATCGGCCCTGAACTGGGCCTCACACAGCCCGGCATGACGGTGGTGTGCGGCGACAGTCACACCGCGACCCACGGGGCATTCGGCGCGCTGGCGTTCGGTATCGGCACCAGCCAGGTAGAGCACGTGCTGGCCACGCAGTGCCTGTTGCAGATGAGATCGAAGACGTACCAGGTGCAAGTCAACGGCAGTCTGACAAGCGGTGTTGCTGCCAAGGACATCATTCTGGCCCTGATCGCCAAGATCGGCATCGGCGGCGGCACCGGCTGCGTGTTCGAGTACACGGGGCGAGCCATCCGCGCGCTCTCTATGGAAGAACGCATGACCGTGTGCAACATGTCGATCGAGGGCGGCGCGCGCGCCGGTCTGGTCGCGCCGGACGACACCACGTTCCAATACCTGCACGGGCGTCCCCACGCGCCCAAAGGAGCCGATTGGGACGCTGCCGTGGCGCGCTGGAAGCAGCTCCCCACCGATGAGGGCGCGCAGTATGACCGCTCCGTGACCATCGAGGCGGATCAACTCGAGCCTATGATTACGTACGGCACCAATCCCGGCATGGGCGTGCCGATCAATGCGCCGGTACCGGCGCCCTCCGACATTGCGGATCCAGCCGCGCGCGCCGATCTCGAAAAGGCGCTCCGCTATATGGCCATCGAAGGAGGCAAGCCGCTGGTGGGGCATCCGGTGGACGTCGTTTTCATCGGAAGCTGCACAAATTCGCGCATCTCCGATCTGCGGACCGCTGCCAGCCTCCTGAAAGGCCGCAAGGTGAATCCCAAGGTCCGGGTTCTGGTGGTGCCCGGTTCCCAGGAGGTGAAACGCCAGGCCGCGGCCGAGGGGCTGCCGGAAATCTTTCGCGCCGCCGGCGCCGATTATCGCGAGCCGGGCTGCTCGATGTGTCTCGCGATGAATGGCGATATCGTCGAGCCCGGAAAATACAGCGTCTCCACCAGCAATCGCAATTTCGAAGGACGCCAGGGTCCGGGCGCGCGCACGTTCCTGGCCAGCCCGTTGACGGCCGCCGCCTCCGCGATCACGGGTGTGGTGACCGATGTGAGGACTCTGTTATGAAATTCCAGACGATTGTCAGCCGCATGGTGCCGCTTCCGGCCACCAACGTCGATACGGACCAGATCATTCCGGCGCGTTTCCTGAAGACCATCAGCAAAGAAGGCTTGGGCGACAACCTGTTCTGCGACTGGCGCTACGATGCCCAAGGCAAGCCGAAGCCCGACTTCATCCTCAACCAACCGCGCGCGCAAGGCGCGCAGGTTCTGCTGGCAGGCGACAATTTCGGCTGCGGTAGCTCCCGCGAGCATGCTCCCTGGGCGCTCACACAGTTTGGATTTCGCGCCGTGATCAGCACCTCGTTCGCCGATATCTTCCGCGGCAATTCGGTGAAGAATGGATTGCTGCCGGTGATCGTGCCGGCCGATGTGCACACGGAGCTGTTCCGCGCGGCCGACGCTAATCCCGAAGCTACGGTAAAGATCGATCTGGCCCGCCAGATCCTGACGACTCCCGGCGGACGCGAGGTGGAATTCCCGGTCGATGGCTTCTCCAAGCATTGTCTGCTGGAGGGCGTCGATGAGCTGGGCTACATGCTGCAGCACGAATCCAGGATCGCCGCATTCGAAGCCAGGCGCGCCGCTTCCATTAACACGCTGGCGTAGGCCTCAGCGCGGTTAAATTTCAAAGGCTTTTCGGTACTCGGCCTCCAGTTCCGCCTCGCGGCCTTGAATGGCGGCTGCCGCAGCGCGGCGAATTTCTTCGGAGCCGCGGTGCAGTGCCAGGGCGTGGATTGCGTCGATGGCGTCGCGCTTTCGCGCCGTCCGCGCCAGATCGAGCAGCCACTTCACCGCGCTCTCCGCGCGCGTGAGGCTGATCGCGCGCAACAGCACTTCGCGGAATTCCGGGTCGCGCGTACCGTTGTAAGACTTCTGCAGTAGCTCGAAAGCGCGCGCCAGCCGGGAGGAACCGAGCGCCAGCGCCGCTTCCTCGCGCACCGCGCCTTCCGCTTTGTGGAGAAATTCCGATACCAGCGGCACGCCCCGTTCTCCTTCGATTCCTAGCAGCGCGTCAAACACTTGTCCTAAGACCGGCGGTTCCTCGTCGCCCAGCCGCGCCTTCAGGCGCAGCACAAGCGCGGCCTCCATACCGCCCATCTGCCCCAACGCGCGGACCGCCTCGAGTCGGATGGTGTACGCCTTCTCAGTGAGCGCGTCGACGAAGCACCGCAACGCGTCGTCGCGATCCAGGTCGGGGCACGCAGCAAGCGCCAGCAGACACGTACCGCGCAGCGTCTCGGCGGTGTCGGCCTCCCGCGGGGCGCCTGGCATGGGGCCACCCCAGACGGGTTCCATCTGGATATGCCGCATGCCGCGCAGGAACGGCGCCGATTCGATGTGACCAAGTTCCTTGAGCGCGGTCGCGATTGCGTTCTTACCCCAGCACTGCTGGTCCCGTTCGGCCGCGTTCTCCAGCAGGCGATCGAACGCGTGGAGCAGGTCCGGGATCAACTCGCGAAACTGCCGCTCAGCCGTAATCTTCGCCGCTTTGGCCACGATCAGGTTCACGCGGTCGTTAAGCGCCTTGCGCAGCGCCGGGAGCGCCGCGGACGGATCCGCGTCGCGGAGTTTCGATAATCGGTCGAGTTCGGTTTCGACTTTGCGGACGGCCATGCCTCAGCCGAGATAAAGGCCGCCGTTGACGCCCAGAGTCTGCCCCGTGATGAAGGCGTTTCCGGCAAGCATCACCGCCACCTCGGCCACTTCTTCCAGTTCGCCGAAGCGGCCCATCGGGATCAGGTCCGGCTTGATCGCCGGGCTGGCGGTAACCATCTCGGTCGCAATGAGCGCCGGGGAAATGGCGTTGACCGTAATACCTTCCTTTACCAGGAGCCGCGCGTAGCTGCGCGTCAGCCCGATCATCCCCGCCTTCGCCGCGGAATAGTGCAACCCGAAAACGCTTCCGGTCTGTCCTGCCACCGAGGAGAGATTGATGATGCGCCCCCAGCGCCGTGCCCGCATGCCGGGCAGCGCGGCCTGCGTCATCAGGAAGCACGAGGTAAGATTGACCGCGATCATCTCGTTCCAGTCTTCCTCGCGGATCTCCTCCAGCTTCTGCACGCGCAGCGCGCCGGCATTGTTGACGAGTATGTCGATGGGCCCGAGCTGCGATTCGACGGCGAGCGCGAGCTTGCTGACATCGGAGCCGCGCGAGACGTCCGCGCGGATAGCCGCGCTGCGCCGCCCGGCTTCGCGAATCTCGCGCGCCGCGGAGTCGGCGTCTTCCTGGCGCTGCCTGTAGCCGACCGCTACGTCGCAGCCGGCGCGGGCGAGCGCCAGCGCGATGGCGCGGCCGATGCCGCGGCCGCCTCCGGTAACCAGTGCCACTCTTCCAGTGAGAGATTCCATGCCTAAACTGAGTATAATTGTCCCCTGACGGGAGAAACGCCATGTCACATGCGCTAAGAGTTCTGGCAGGAATCGGCACGGCCCTGTTGCTGTCCGGCCAATCCTCGGATCCAGGTTTGGTGATGCAACGCAATTTGTCGCTCGGGATGGCCAAGACGATCGCTGAAGCGACCATCGCGGCCTGCAAAGAGAAGGGCTACCACACGGCGGCAGCGGTGGTCGATCGCGCCGGGCAGGTCATCGTGATTCTCCGCGACGAGCAGGCCAGCGCCCAGACCGCCGAGATGGCGCGCCGCAAGGCGTACACCGCCCGCATGTTTCGCTCGACCACGCTCGAGTTTCAGAAACGAACGGCTGATCCCAAGTATGCCGCGCAACGCGATGTGGCGGACATTCTGGCCTTGGGCGGCGGAGTGCCCATTCAGGTTGGTAATGACGTAGTCGGCGGCGTTGGCAGTTCCGGCTCCAGCCAGGAGCAGGACGACGCCTGCGCCAAAGCCGGCGTCGCCAAAGTCGCCGAACAGCTGAAGTAAAACCAGCGCCTGCCTACGGCAGCAGCGCGGTAATGTTCCGCTTCGGAACCTGCCCGACCTTGATGCGCGTGATCTCTTTCAGCGCCTGCAGGTCGACCACGGAAACTGAATTCGAGGCCGCGTTCGCCACGTACGCGCGCTTTCCATCCGGCGTCAGCGTCACCCAATCCGGCGACTTGCCGACTTCCACGCTGCCCAGCAGTTTCAAATCCGGAAGCGAGTAGGTGTAAATCGAGCTGTTCAGACGGCTGTTCACCACCAGCGTTCTGCCATCCGAAGTCACCGCCATTCCGTGCGACTCATTTCCGCCCTCTGGGAACACGCTCTTACCGGGAGGCAGATCGGGCAGCTTGATGCGATTGATCTCTTTCTGGCTGGCGAAGTCGATCACGGCAAACCCGTTGAAACCGGAAAGCTGCACGAAGATCCACTTGGTGCTTCCGTCGGGGTTGGTGTTGAATGTCATCGGCCGGATCCCTTTGTCCATCTGCAGCGACCAGACCGGCTCTTCGGTCTTCTGGTCGATCACCGTGATGACCCTCGAGGGAATCGAACCCGACACCACGAACTTGCCGTCCGGTGTCACATAGGTGTTGTGAACCGCCCCTTTTACCGGGATGCTCTTGACCTTTTCCATCGAGGTTGTGTCAATGACATCGACCGCGCCCGGCGCGACCGCGATGGACACGTAGACGCGCCGCCCGTCTTTGCTGATCGAGATGTTGTTCGGATGGCCGCTCAGCGGAATTTTCCTGGTCACGTCGAGGGTCTTCGCATCTACCACGTCCAGCGTCCGCTCCGCCTCGTCGCTGATGTAGTAGCGGCTTCCGTCCGGCGCCACCGCGGCTCCGTGATTGACTTCGATGCCGTGAATCGTTCCGACTACTTTGTTTGTATTCGGATCGATGATGGATACGTCATCGCCCGCGCTGTTGGTTTGAATGATCCGCACGGTGCTCGCCGCCAGCGGCAGAGCCAGTAACAATCCGAGATGGGCCAACCGGGGCCGAATCGCGATCAGGTTCATGGTTTATCAAGCTCCTTCAGGGCTTGATAAAGCATAGTCATTGCAGACCTTAGAGTCAAGCGTGCCGCCGGCTGCGGGGTTAGAATCGTCCCCGAAATCGCTGCATCTCGCGGCGGTCGCGCTTGGATGGTTTGCCGGTTCGCGAATCTTCCACCGGAGGCATCGTCCGGCGCTCCAACGCCACCCGGGCGCGCAACTCGCGGCTGGAATCCGTCTCGCAATAGAGTGTCTGGGCCACCGCCGCCGGGCCGCGCATTTCGCTCAAGAGTAATACCTGCAGTTCAAATTCGCCCGACTCGTTTTTCACTTGCAGACGGTCGCCCACCCGAACCTCGCGCGCGGGTTTGGCCGGCTGCCCGTTCGATTGAACTCTGCCGAGATCGCACGCCCGGGCCGCGAGCGACCGCGTCTTGAAGAACCGCGCCGCCCACAGCCATTTGTCAATTCGAACACCAGTCACGATCCCATTGTCGCGCCGGCGGCGGCGGGCCCTGAAACAACTCTTCGGGCGGGGAGCGACGCCGGCCGCGCCAGATTGTATAATCGTGTCCTCTAGATTACGGCCGCAGACTCAACCGCAGTCGGTTGAGGCAGGAGTTCCTGGGATGTCCGACACAAATCGGTATTTCTTCCAACGTTCCATTCATAACAACGAGCAGCGGAGCCGGCTCCCCTACGTTGCTGTCGCCGCCGGCGCGCTCTGCCTGGCCTTCGTCCCCGCGCTCCGGACGGCGGAAAACGCCGAATTCCCAGGTGAACCCCGGGTGTCCATTACTCCCCGCGCGCCGCGTCCGTCAAATGCGAACGCGCGAAATCCTGCCACCATCCGCCTCGATGTGAAAGCCGTCTTGGTTCCGGTCACGGTGACGGACGCCGGCGACCGGCCGGTCGAGGGGCTTCGCAAAGAAGATTTCCAGGTCTTCGAAGATGACGTCAAACAGCAGATCATTTCCTATTCGATGGAGGATGTGCCGGCCTCGGTTGGTTTAGTCTTCGATTCGAGCGGCAGTATGAGCAACAAGATCATTCCGTCGGTCGATGCGGTCGAGCAGTTTTTCCAAACGACGCTGCCGGGCGATGAATTTGCGCTCGTCCGGTTCAGCGACCGGCCGCAGTTCATCGGCGGTTTCACTCCGAACATCGGTGAAGTTTCCCGGTGGCTTCACTCCCTGCGCGCCGCCGGTTGGACCGCCTTGAACGACGCGATCTATCTCGGCATCCAGAAAATGAAGGGCGCCAAGAACGCACGCAAGGTCATCCTGGTGCTCTCCGACGGCGGCGATAACAACAGCCGCTACTCCTCCCGCGAAATCCGCGAGTTGGTGCGGGAAGCCGGCGTGGGCATTTATTCAATCAGTTTCTATCAGGGCTCCCGTCTGCTGGAAGGCATTTCCGACGAAACCGGAGGGCGCCTGATCCATGTGCACCACCTGTCGGACCTCCCCGGCGCCATCGAAAAACTGAGCCGGGCCATTCGCAGCCAATACGTGCTCAGCTATTACTCGACCAAGTCCCAGAACGACGGCAAATACCACCGCGTTCGCGTGGCTCTCAACCAGCCGGCGCTTCGCATATCGTGGCGCCACGGATATTACGCGCCCCTGGACTGAAGGGCGCGGCCTCGCGGGCCGGAATCCGGTCAGTGGATCGAAACCACCGTCAGCTGGTCTCCGGATTCGGTGCCGCTCACCGTGGCTTGGATCTCTTTGCCGGCGGCGGAGGCATCTGACCATTTCTTTTTCGCGGAGAAGGCTTCCTTGGCGCGCTCATTGCCCACCGCGTCAAAGCGCATCACGCGTCCATCTTTCATCCGCAGACCGAACTGGCTTGTGTTCGCGGAAGCGATGCAGTTCTGATTGTTCTCCCCGCTGCGGCTGGCTTCGCCCGTCTTGCTGACCGACGAATTCGAAGACGACTTTGCACTTCCCGACGTCGTGGAACTTGTCGTCGACGCCCCGCCCCCGGCGCAACTTGCGTCTACGAGCGCTCCTTTGAACGTTTGCGTTTTGACCTCCGGGATGCTTCCCGCCTTTTTTTCGGTTTTAGCCGACGTCGACTCCTGGCTTTGCGTTTGCGCCGTGCTGCCTTTCTGCGGCGTTTGCGCCATCACTACCCCGACCGTCAAGGCCAACCCTGCCACGATTAGCGAAGTTCTCATGACTGCACCTCACCGCTATTTTGCCGGGAGCGTTCCGCCCGGCGCGGTTCGAATGGGCACGTAGTGAGATTTGCCTGCGAACTAAATTACGTTCCGCTCGCCGTTTTCTGCAAAAAACTGTGCCGATCTTATTATTTGACGGAAGTACAGCTTAGACCTCGAAATGGCGGGAGAGTCACGGTTTTTACGCTTCCAACCTCTAGGAGATGCTTATCGAAAGTCGTAAACCGGCCGATGTCCTTAGAAATCTTTACCGTATCCAGACCCCTTGAATACGTTGAGGTTAGGAAGGCACAACTGGAATGAGATTGCGGTTTTTAGTTACGCTCGGCCCCTTTCTTTGGATTCCCCTGTCGGCGCAAATGAGGGTATCTCTTGGCAGCTCCACGCCTTCGCCTGCTCCTCTAGGGGCCCCGGTCACGTGGATTGCCAGCGTGTCCAATCCAAATCCCGGAACTTTGTGGTATCGTTTTCGCGCCGGAAAGGCGGCTTCACAAAATACGGATCTGGCCGCCACCCCGATCAGCCGTGGATTTCTCCCTGCCCGAAGTAGCGGGCAGTCGCTGCGGCCGCGCCGTCCTCCCCAACTCCGCACCGTCGTGGATTACGGCCCCAAGTCATCGTTCACATGGAGCACCATCGACGGGGAAGGAATCTATCAGATCGATGTGACGGTGCAAAACCAGGATACCGGTGAAACGGCGTCCGCCTCGGCGCAATTCGAACTCACGCCGCTGGCCGCGGCGGATGTCGCGGCGATAACGCCGACGTCCCATCCCCTGGTGTTCGTCTATAGCGCCCCGGCGTGTCCGCAAGGCAGCAGCATGACGGTGCAATTCCAGTCCGCCGAAGGCACTCTGCAAAGTACTCCTGCGAAAGCTTGTGACTCGCAGACCAGCATGAATTTCTACATCGCCGGAATTCGCGCCCATTCGCAGTTCACCGCCTGGCACGTAATTGACAACGGAACCACCCAGACCGCCGCCGGCCCGATGCCGTTCGCGACCGGCGAGATTTCCATTAAGGCGCCGGTGGTTGTGCCGTTGACCTCGGCCATTCCGTCCACGGATGGAATCCTTCTGCAGAGCATTCTGCAGGCGCCCTCGATCGCCACCGACCTGGCCGGCAACGTGGTCTGGTATGGCCCCACCGGTATTTCATTCTTCACCCGGCCGCAGACCGGCGGAACGTTTATGGGAATTCACGAGGATGGAACGCAGGGCCCATCGCAGCAGACCGTTCTCGAATTCGATCTCGTCGGCAACGTCATTGCCGAGACCAATGCGGCCCGCATCAACCGGCAGCTCGCCGCCTTGGGAATGCACCCTATCAACGCTTTCCACCACGAAGCGCGCAAACTGCCGAATGGCGGCTATCTCGTGCTGGCCGATTCCGAACGAATCTTGACCGACGTGCAAGGTCCCGGCGATGCCGACGTGATCGGTGATACGATCCTGGTCCTTAACTCGGATCTTCAGCTGACCTGGGCCTGGGATGCGTTTGACCACCTCGATCCGCACCGCATGGCAATCTTAGGCGAGCAGTGCGCGTATCCCGCCGGGCTGGTGTGCGCCCCGTTTTATCTCGCCAAGACCGCCAACGATTGGCTGCATGGCAACGCGCTGCAATTGACGCCGGACGGCAATATTCTGTACTCCATTCGGCATCAGGATTGGATCGTCAAGATCGATTATGAAAACGGCGCCGGGAGCGGTGACATTCTCTGGCGTCTCGGCCCGGGCGGCGATTTCGGGATCAATGCGTCCGATGCCTGGCCCTGGTTTTCTCATCAGCACGATCCCAACCTCGAGCTCGATGGCGCCACCCTGGCCGTCTTCGACGATGGCAACACGCGCGCCGCCGCCGATCCGACTATCCACAGCCGCGGCCAGGTTCTCTTGCTCGACGAAGTCAATCGGAATGCCACTTTGCTCTTGAACGGGGACCTCGGCACCTATTCCTACGCACTCGGTTCCGCCCAGCGGCTGCTGGACGGCGATTATCATTTCGACGCCGGGATTGCCCCCGATCCTGCCGGCCACGGCGGCACGGTGGCCCAGTCGCTGGAGCTGAATATGTCCGGTCAATTGGTTTACGGCATTCAGTTTGGCGCACTCGAGTACCGTTCCTTCCGGATGCCTGACCTATACACCGCTCCCTAAAAGTACTCAATGCTCTCAGTACCCGGTTTTGGTACCGGCGCCGTGGGTTTCTGTGTTCCTGGACGCGGCAACCTCTGTTAGAATCGTCCCGGCAAGCAGCTAGCCGACACCCTGTTAGTGGGAAGGACGATCCGGCCCGCGACCATCCGCTGTTGCCGCGGGGAGCCGGGCGAGGGGCCCGTAGATATGCATCCAGGAACTCTCCCGAGGCGCGCTTTTCTCAAAGGCGCCGGCGGGGCGCTGCTGGCGGCCGCCCAAGGACGCGCGGCGGCGCCGCAACCTCCTAACTTCGTTCTCATCCTCTGCGACGACCTCGGCTATGGCGACCTCCATTGCTACGGTTCCCAGATCCCCACTCCGAACATCGACCAGATGGCCCGCGAGGGCGTCCGCTTTGAACAATTCTATTCAACCAGCAACGTTTGCTCGCCCTCGCGCGCCTCGCTGCTGACCGGACGGTATGCGCCGCGCGTCGGTGTGCCCGACGTGATCGCTTCCGACGCCCCCATCGGCCTGGCGAAAGATGAAACCACCATCGCCGAAATGCTCCGGCCGGTCGGCTACAGATCGATGTGCGTCGGCAAGTGGCACCTCGGTCGTCACCCGCAGTACCTGCCCACCAACCGCGGCTTCGATGAATACTACGGCATCCCGTACAGCAACGATATGGCGCCTTCGGTCTTATTGCGCGATCAGAGCGTCATCGAGTCTCCTGTGCAGCTGAATACCTTGACGCAGCGCTATACGCAGCAGGCCGTAAACTTTATTCAACGGGCGCAGGGCAGCCCCTTTTTCCTGTTCCTCTCGCATACCTTCCCCCACATCCCGCTGGCCGCTTCGGCCGCCTTCAACGGCAAATCGGGGATGGGGCTGTATGCCGACGTCGTCGAGGAACTCGATTGGAGTGTAGGCCGGGTCCTCCAGTCGCTAAAAGACAATGGTGTCGACAACAACACAATGGTCATCCTTACGAGCGACAACGGCCCCTGGTATCAGGGCAGCGCGGGCCGTCTGCGCGGGCGCAAAGGATCCAGCTACGAAGGGGGCGTGCGTGAGCCGTTCATTGCGCGGTGGCCCGGCCAAATTCCGCCCGGGGCTCTGCGAGCGCGCGGTCCGCGCGTCAGCCGGGTCATGGCGAGCACGTTGGATATCCTGCCGACCCTGGCCCGCTTGAGCAATGCGACCTTGCCCGCCAAGCCGCTGGACGGCCTCGATATCTGGCCGGTCTTAGCCGGACAGCCCATGACCGCGCAGCGCGACGTGTTCCTGTATTTCGATAGCTGGAATCTTCAATGTGCGCGGATGGGCCCCTGGAAGCTGCACGTCGCGCGTTATGACGACTTCGCCTGGAGTCCGGACCCGGCAGGAGGCCGCCATAACCTGCCGTTGATGCATCCCGAACTCTATAACCTCGAGAACGATCCTGACGAAAGCTATGATGTCGCCGCGCAAAATCCGCAGATCGTCGCCGATATTCAGCAGCGGATTCAGCAGCTCTTGCCGACTTTCCCCGCCCAGGTGATGAATTCCTGGCAAGCCACTATGGCAATGAAGGTGGCGCCCACTCCGGAAGGCGCACTGCCCGCCGTTCAACCCTGAACGAAAACAACGCCGCGCTCATTCGTCTCGCGACAATCGGCCGGCTCCAAGGGTTAAACTCACCCCGCGTAAACAGCCGCGTTTCCAAAGCCGGCGTGCCGCCGTGCTCTTCACGCAATGGCTGCGCCCTTCGCGCCAATCCGCCGTATCCCCAGCCACAGCGCTGCCAGCACTAGCATGTCGAATTCCGCATGGAACAGCAGGTGATGCCGGGCCAGGTCGAGCGCATCGGCGAGCGAAGCAATCAACATTTGCGTAAGCGCTGTTCCAAATAAAACCAGAGCTCCGGCCATGGCTGCCGGACCCGGCTGCTGCTTGGCCGCCAGGATCAGCACCAGCGCCGCCACACCGAGAAAGCTCAGTAGCAGGCGCCAGGCGTGCCCATAAAAGAGCCGGAACTTCAGATCGCTCCACAACGCAAACGAACGGCTCTCGCCCAGCGGCGGTTTGCCTGCGGTCACAGGCCAATTGCCGACGCGTTCCCGTTCGCGGCCGGCTTGCGCCAATCCGTTTCGCAGGGACCGCCAGGTGTCCCGCGGATGGGTCAGATAAAACCGTGCCAGCCTGGCGTAGGAAACCTTGCGGGCGAATTCCTTCGAAAATTCCGGGTCCCCCATCTTGCTTCCAGGCGAGTAGGCGGTCTTGCCGATCCAGACACGATCGCTTGCATCCAGCCCCAGTTCGCGCAGCGTGCGATTGGCGTCACGTGCGTGAGGAAGAATCTGAAAGAACACCATGTTGAAGCAGTTGTTTGCCGAGTACCCGGGGGGCGCCGCAAACCGCATTGTGGCCCACCCCCCAATCAGCATGAGCGCCGCGCAGCCGAGGGCCGCGGATTTTCGGCCGTTCCACAACGGTTCGCGCGCAATCCACATCAACGCCGCAATCCACAGAGCCGCCGGCGCGTACTGCGGCTTCGAACTGATCAGGATCAAGCTGCTCGCCGCAAACAGAATCGCATCCGCCCGCCGCCGCCAGCGGATCGCGCGCAGGTAAAAGACTGCCGCGAGCATCAGCGTCAGCAAGGCGCTCACGTCCATATACAGCGAGTTTAGGTAGCTGACGTACATCACATCGGTGAAGACGAACAGCACCGCCCCGCAATAGACAAGTTGCACTGCTCTGCGGGAGCCCGTTAGCAACGGCAGGAACAGACTTAGTGCCACCAGGAACAACGCTCCGTGCACGATCCCCACGACGCGTACATCCAGGGAGCCGTCTCCTCCCGCCGCCTCTTCGAGCACGATGGCGGTTCGCAGGAACAACTGCTCGGAAGACCGGAAGCCGGGATCATAATTGTAGTTCGGCCGGAACGGATAGCGAATACCCACGTATTCGTAATAGGCGGGACTGGTCAGGCCATACTGTCCGATGAGCTTCGAAAAATCGCCGTTGTCCGCCATCCCGACGATCGGCGGAGCCAGCAGTTGACACGCCAGCACCGTCGCAGCGGCCGCGACTACCAGGACGCGCCAGAGGCCGGGAACTCCATTCGGGAACTTCTGACGCCTGGACTGTTTGCGGGGTCGGGATTGTGCAGCGGCGGCCGACATTCCGTGCGGAGTCGAGTGTACCACGGCGTGCCGGCGTTCACAGAAGTTTCCCGTCCACGCAGGCGCGGCGGGAGCGCCCGAAGTTACAACTGCTACAGTAAAGGCTTGCTCGTACCTTCCGAAGCGCGCGGCATTCTGGCGCCCACCCTGGCGGCGGCAGTCGGCATCGTAGGAGCGGCCGTCGGCCTCTGGCTCACGGCCGTGCAGCGCCGGGCCCGCGTCGTGGTTCCATTCAGCGCGGGCGTCCTGTTGGGTGTCGCCGCCTTCGGACTTCTGCCCGAGTTGGCGCAGTCCGCCGGCTGGAGCCGGAGTCTCGCCCTCGCTGTGATCGGATACGCGCTGCTAATCGCCATCGACCGCTTCGTGCATCCGATCTGTCCCACCTGCGCGCACGACCACGACCACCACGGCTGCGCCGACGAATTGCACGGCCTGGCCGCTCCGCTCATCATCGCTGCCGCCGTCCATAGCTTCCTCGATGGCTGGACCGTCACCACCGCCCAATTTGCCGCCCCGCTCGGATTGCAGCTGGCCGTTCCTCTCGCCGTCGCCCTGCACAAGTTGCCGGAAGGCATCGCGCTCGGCGGAATCGTGCGCGCCGCCTTGCACTCGCGCCCGGCCGCTTTCACCTGGGTGGTGCTCGCCGAAGCGGTCACGGTCGTTGGCGGCGCCGCCGGTCTGCGCATGGCGCCTCTCCTCGGGACTACGTGGATTCTCTACCCGCTCGGCCTGACAGCCGGATGGATCCTCTATCTCGGCTATCACGCGGTGCACAGCGAATGGAAACTGCGGGGTCCGGCGCCTGCGTTCGTTCCCGCGCTCACCGGCGTGGCCGGAGCCGCTATGATCCAGCGCGGCGCTGAAGCGCTGTTTCGGTGAATCGCCGCTTCCGTTTGGGCTCTCCGAATCGCGCCCTCCTCGCGCGTCCGCCATTTGCGAACAATCCGCGCGCCTCTCGTTTTATGCACAACTTTGCCACACCGGTTGTCGCCTAACTCCAAGCAGGAGTTCGCGAAAAAATTGTTGAAAACGGCACGTCAACCGGAAAATCATCTTGGCAGATCAGCCTGAGTCGGGTTAAAAAAGGGGAGTCCATTAGGCGGCTGCGCGGCGCGGGTGGCAAATCTCGGGGGAGGTGGTCATCCGGTCGCGCAGGCGTCGTTCTCTTCTGCTAACTCTATCTGACCGAAGCAGGCTGACCCGCATGCACCGGTGTCAGCCAGCCATGCTGATCCGCCCGCGTGCCGTTGATTACGGCGAAGAATTCCTTTTGCAGCTTCTCTGCGATCGGCCCGCGCCGGCCCTTGCCGACCGGAATCCGGTCGATGCTGCGGATCGGCGTAATCTCCGCCGCCGTTCCGGAAAAGAACACCTCGTCGGCGATATACAGCATCTCGCGCGGAATGATCGTTTCCACCAGCGGAATCCCTAGTTCGCGAGCCAGCGTCAGAACGCTGTCCCGCGTGATGCCCGGCAGCACCGAGGCGCCCAGCGGCGGCGTGTGAATCCGGCCGTCGCGCACCACGAAAATATTCTCGCCCGATCCTTCGCTGACGTACCCGCTGGAATCCAGCGCGATACCCTCGGAGTAGCCGTTGGCCAGCGCTTCCATCTTGATCAGCTGCGAATTCATATAGTTCGCGCCCGCCTTCGCCAGCGCCGGCAGCGTGTTCGGCGCGAACCGGTTCCAACTGGACACGCACACATCCACGCCTTCGGCGAGCGCCTCTTCGCCCAGGTACTTGCCCCACGACCAGCACGCGATGTAGACGTCGATCGGATTCTTCAGCGGATTCACTCCCATCTCGCCGTACCCGCGCAGCACGATCGGCCGGATGTAGCAGGAATCCATTTTGTTGACGCGCACCAGCTCGAGCATCGCATCGGCCAGTTGCGCGGCCGGGAACCCGAGATTCTCCATCCGGTAAATCTTGGCCGAATCCACCAGGCGGCGCACATGTTCCCGCAGCCGGAATACGGCCGGACCGGAGGGAGTCGCATAGCACCGGATGCCTTCGAAAACCGAAGAGCCGTAACTCACCACGTGCGACAGAACGTGAATTGTGGCTTCATCCCATCGGATAAAGCGGCCGTTGTGCCAGATCTTCTCGGTGGGAGTCAACATACCACCGATTATAACGTAGCATAATGATGTTATTAGCTTTCCTTACGGTAACGAAAGCGGATGCGGCTTCCTCTCTTGCTGGTGATCGCGTGCGGCGTCGCGCCCGCTTGGGCGCGTCATCCGGGCGATCCTATCAAGCCCGGCTTGAATCTCTATTCCAAGTTCACCGACATTCAAATCGGCCAGGCAGCCGCGTCCCAGGTAATGCGGCAATATCGCGTGGTTGCCGACCCGTTCCTTCAGGATTACCTGAAGCGCTGCGGCGAACGCCTCGCCGCGGCGCCGGAAGCGCGGCAAAGCGGCTTCCGTTTCACTTTTACGACTTTAAATGTGCCTCAGGTGAACGCATTCGCGCTGCCGGGCGGCCCGATGTTTATTTTTACCGGTCTGCTAAA
>Ga0070734_10001384_pt1 | contig 35681 bp, 34 predicted proteins | sample Coa_R1_8_FD_66444 | JGI IMG/M metagenome (GOLD analysis project Ga0070734, IMG submission 66444) | Surface soil microbial communities from Centralia Pennsylvania, which are recovering from an underground coalmine fire - Coalmine... | ecosystem: Environmental > Terrestrial > Soil > Unclassified ...
TGGTGGAGGGGGTTGGATTCGAACCAACGTAGGCTGAGCCAACGGATTTACAGTCCGTCCCCTTTAGCCACTCGGGCACCCCTCCGGGTCTCTTTTTCTTCCCAACCCCGAAGGCCATCACGAAGAGCCGCCGACAAGCGCACAAGCCCCGTTCGGCTGGGGCGCGAACGCAAAAAAGCCTCCAAACGGTCTGGCTGCGGCCGGTGGTTATTGGTCAATTGAAGGGGGGTGTCAATAGAAGATTGTTGCGGAAAGCCCGCTCTCGGCTCCGCGAAAAACCCCGCTGAATCAAGGGTACAAGAAAAACCCCAAAACGCAAGTGCCAGAGGCCGCTAGTGCGGTACCGGGCCCTGGCTCACCTGGACGAGTTGGCCCGGGCGGAGCCACTTCTGAAATGCTTTGCGGACGTCTTCGGGCCCAAGACCGACATATCTCTGGGCCGCCCGCGTTGGCTCATCGAGCGGCAACTCCAGGTCCCAATCATCGGCAAATTCTCGCGCAATTTCATTGACGCTCGACTCGCCTAAGGGGATCTGCCGGAGCTTGAGGGCTTTGGCCCTGTCGAGTTCCTCGACAGGGATCTCTTTCGCCTGCAGATCCCGAAGGTCATTGATGATGATGGTTGCAGCCCTGCTCACATTCTCCGGATCGCAAGCGTACCGCACAAGATAAGCGCTTCGCGTTCGCCCCGACTGGAGTTCCGATCCCACGGAATAAACGAGCCCCTGTTTCTTGCGAAGGTCGACACTCAGACGCGATGCGTAAAAGCCGCCGCCGAGGACCGCATTGCCAAGCTCGACTGCATAATAGTCGGGGTCGGAACGATTCATTCCAACGGATTGCGCGAGGACAACACTGTCCTGGACGCGGTTGGTGTCCGGAACGGCTGATGTGATCGCTCCGTTCGGCGGAACGGAGGGGAGATCGACATTCGGCGGAGGGCCCTCGGCTTTCCAGTCGCCGAAATATTTCTCGATTGCGGCGCGAGCCGCGTCGGGTGTGATCTTTCCGATGACGACGATGCTCGCGAGATCCGGTCGCACCACTTCATCGTGGTAGGCCTGAACGTCTGCAAGCGTCAGCGCACTAAGGGATTCAGAAGTGGCCTGACGCAGCGACGGATCGGACTGAGGATAAAGACCTTCACGCAAGCTTCGCTGAACGAGGTATGCGGGGCTTTTGTTTCGAGCCGCGATCAGTGCCGCGAGTTGCGGGCGGACCACGTCCATGCCGGACTGGGGCAAGCTTGGATGGAGTTCATTGTCGGCGAGCAGGGCCACGCCCCGCTCGAAGTTTTCGGACAGGACCTGGATCCAGAAGTCGGAACCTGCTTCCTCGTTGGCGCCGATCTCATCCAAGGCGTGCAAAAACGCGAGGCGATCGAGGTTCCGCGTGCCATATGAGTAAAGCCTGTCAAGCACGAGATCGACGCCATCCTTGCCGGGCGGCGTTTCTGTCTCCGGACGGCTGCGGATATGGCCGTAAACCGTCACGGCGTCACTGACATCCTCCGGTTGGACGATGAGGGTAAGACCGTTTGGGAGCGTGCTCACCACAGGATGCAGTGTCGACGGAGGTACATTGAGTCGCGTGAGTGCCGCAGTTGCCCAATCAGGCAAAGGTGTTGGCTTTGCCTCACCAAGCGCAATGTTCTCCTGCCCCCCAAAACCACTACCTGACGACACAGGCTGTCCCGAACGCTGGGGCGCCAGCGTTACGGCAACGACGTGATTGAGATCGAGGTACTTTCGGGCAACACGACCGATGTCCGCGACAGTCACCTTGTCCATGCGGACGAGATCTTCCTCGGGAGATCGCAGACCGTAGAGGGCGATGGCGTCAGACCAGACCGAGGCAAGATCGCCAATCGAGTTCTTCTGGAATTCTGTTTCTCTTTTTTCACTAAGCTTGGCGGCCGCAAGCAGGTCGGGGGGGACGCCGTCGCGCGAGACTTTCGCGAGAATCGCTCGCATCTCCTGCTCGATTTCCTTGGCGTCACCACCAGCCGGAAAAGAGACTGCCGCGTAACCGATCCCGGCGCGCGGCAGGCCGTCGAGTGCAAATTCTGCGTCGAGGGCTTTGCCTTCCGGCACCAATCCGTAGAGGGCAAAGCGGTGGCTGCTCAAGACGTCGGCCAGCAGTTCGAGTGCCGGGAAATCGGGGCTGTCGAACCCCGGGAGTCGAAAAGCGAGGACTTCGGACGCACTCGGTCTGTCGGTCGTCAGAGAAAGCGATGCCGAGGTGAGAGGCTGGAGCTTTACGCCGGGCCGGCGCGGAATCTTCTTCGCCTTGAGCGGTCCGAAGAGCTTTTTAATCTCGCCGAGAGTCTCAACGGGATCGACGTCTCCGACGATGACCATCAGCGCATTGTTGGGCGCGTACCAGGCCTGATGGAATTTTCGCAACATGGCACCCGTGGTCTTGTCAAAAGACGGGCGCGTTCCCAGCGCGTCATGAGCATAGGGCGTGCCTGCAAACATCAATGCGCGCAATTTCTCGTACATCACATAGGAAGGATTGGAGAGGTCCTGCGCCACTTCCTGTTCGATGGCACCTCTTTCCTGATCCCAGTCTGTATCTGCATCGACTACACCAGCCATGCGCGCCGCTTCGATATGCAGCGCCACGTCGAGATCATCGGCAGGCACGGTAAAGAGATACTGGGTGATGCTTTCACGCGTGTTCGCATTGAAATTGCCACCCATCACTGCGCCTATGGACGCCAGCTGGTCGGTGCTCAGCCCCGGGCTGCCGCGGAACATCATGTGCTCCTGCGCGTGCGCCATGCCGGGAAAGCCGGCTGGCGACTCATCCGCGCCGACTAGATAATTCACGGCCGTCGCAACTACGGGTGCGAGGGTATTTCTCACAATGACGACGCGAAGACCGTTCGGCAGAGTTGCGCGCAACACTGATGGTGCGGCCGTATCGGGCATCGGTGCCGCAAGAGCGCCTGCGGTGACGAGAACTGCAAGAACCGCCATGCGCAAAGCGGTATGAAAAACATCAACCTGTTTCATCGGTATTCCTGTCAGCCACGCGAGCGTTCTGAGTTCTTGCATAATTGGCGCGGTGACGGTTCGCAACCAACCCGGGTTCCGTTCGTCCGGGAACTGGTCGAGAACTCAGAAGGAGTATGAGATTCTCCAAACAGACCCCGTCTGGTCCGTATTGTGGGGCGAAGACGCCGATGTCGCTTCCACTTCCGATAAAGTATTTCATGTCCGTCAAATTGATGACGTCGAAGCGAACCTTGAAGCCGCGCACGACAAGCCGACTCAAGTCCTCCTCAATTCCCGCGTTGACCTGAATGTACGGTGGCGTTTTCAAATGCGCGGGCGCGGAATAGATTGGCGGAAAGGTCAGGCTATTTGTTTTTCGGCGCCAGGATAGCTGGCCCTCGGTCCCAGAGGAATCACCAACCCGTGCAAGGATTCGAACGAGACGGGCTTTGGCTCTACGGGCTGCATGCCGCGCGCGCCGCGCTCGCAAACAACAAACGCCGGATCAAGCGAGCCTTGGTAACCGAGCGCGCTGCTACCGAGATCGGCAGCGCTCTTCTCGGCCGCATCGGGTATACGGTGGTGCAGGTGAGCGAAGTCGCGCGCGTGCTCCCTCCGGCTGCCGTTCATCAGGGCGTTGCCCTGCTCTGCGACCGGCTTCCGAGAATTGCACTCGAGGACGTGCTCGCATCGGCTCAACCTCCCCGGATTGTCCTGGTGCTGGACCAAATCGAGGATCCCCAAAATGTCGGCGCCATCCTGAGAACGGCTGCCGGTTTCGGCGCCGCGGCCGTCATCGTGCAAGATCGCCATGCACCGGCCGAGTCCGGCGTGCTGGCAAAGGCTGCGTCGGGAGCGCTGGACATCGTGCCTTATGTCGAAGTGACCAATATCGCGCGCGCCCTCGACATCCTCGGGCGAAATGGTTTTTGGCGCATCGCGCTTGCGGCTGACGGCGAGAGCCCCCTGGCCGAAACGGCAGCTACGGATGACACGGTCCTCGTTCTCGGCGGGGAAGGTCGCGGATTGCGGCGTCTGGTGCGCCAGACCTGCGATATCGCGGCCTATATCCCCATTACAGGGAAAATCGAGAGCCTGAACGTCTCAAACGCGGCAGCGATCGGCCTTTACGAACTTCGTCGGAACGAGCGGGCGAAACCAACCTCAGCCTTGGATCATTGAACCACAGTGCGCGTGAAATGGAGATTTTGATGCGGTCCTGCATTCTCTGGCTGATCGGCGTTCCAATACCGGTCATCATCCTGCTTTGGCTGATAACCGGTCATGCTTGAGCAATGGCGGAGTTGCGATTGCCTCAGTAGAGCGCGGCAACGACGTTGTTCTCACCGCCATAATTCTCGATGAAGATGAGAACCTTGTAACCCTCCGCGAGCTGAACCTTTCCGTTCGCATCGTGGACGAGAATGCCGTCCGTGCTCATCGTGCCCGTTCGCCGGTCGATTGCAAAGCGTGGGGCAAGCCCACGATATTGCCCTCTAATCAGGGAAAACAGAATCGCGGCATCCTTCGGCGCCAGATGGATGCAGCCCGCGCTTGCGCGCTGACCCAGGAGCGCAACGTCTTCTCCCGTGGCGGCGTGGAGCGCGAGTCCCGTCTTGCGACCGTGCTTTTGCCAGTCGAAAAACATCGCGTAAGGCATCGGCTTGTCCCACTCGCCTGAATGGTAGTGGCGATAAAGGCGGTTGGGATCGAGCTCATAGTAGCCGGGAGGTGTGTTGGTCGTAAGCCGCCGGCCTGCGTCATTGACTTCGATTTGCTCGCGCCCGGTTGAAACAAGCCAGTTATAGCGAAGGTTGAGATCCCCGGACTGGGACTTGGCAAAAACGTACATGTGCTGCGCCCAGGGGCCATGCTCCGCTTTGCTCACGTAGAGAAACAGGTCGAAATTGGCGAGCAGTTCGGGCGTGAGATTGTCCCTCAACCGTTCGACAACGCGGGTGAGTTCAGCAGGGGCGATGTTCGGCGCAGGCGAATTCCCCTCCAAATCCGATGTTGCAGGCGACTCGGCAGGCGTACGCAACGCAGGTTTGGCCGGAGGGGCAGCGAGCACGAGCCGTGGAGACAGTTTGTTTGGCCGAACATCGTCGACAATCTCAGGACGCAGCGCTGGTACTCGTTCTTGCCTGAGAGGTCGTCTTAGAACTTGCCAGGCAATGTGCCTTCTCGCTTCCATTCGACGAACGCGATCGACGACGGCAGTTCGAACGACCCCGACCTCAGGATCGATTTTGTCGAAGAACAACTTGATCTCGCGAATTCCAGCTGCGGCTGCTGGCCGAACGAAGTGCGCGTCGGCAAATCGCGTTGCGGCCAAGCCTGACTCTGTGGCGGTTTCGCCCCAAAGGGGATGTTGATGAAGCGCGATCGCGACGCCGAAAATCGACGCCATCAAAAGGTAGATTGTGCCGAGCGCCCTCGCCGCTGACATGTCCGCCTGCCGCACTGCCGTAGGGAGTCTAGCCGAAAAGTAGGGCGTCGAGCCACTCCCCCTAACCGCGAGAGCGCAACGGCCTCCGGGCGGTTTTCAGGGGGGTCTGGGGACGCCGCGGGACAGATCACTCTCGAGCGTTCGGCTCGCGCGCCAATAGCAAACTGCCGACAAGAGCCAGGGCACGATGGTCGACAGCATCGCCCAACGGATCGAATCATTTCCAAGCGAGGGCCTCAACAGATCGCTCAAACGGCCAACGCAAAGAGGCCCCAGGCCGTAGCCCAGGATGTTCAGAACGAAGAGCAGGATTGCCGCTGATTGAGCGCGCATTTTTAGCGGCACGAGCCCCTGTGCCATCGCAAGGCACGGTGCGAGATAGGCCGCACCATTGATGTTGGGAACAATGGCACAAAGCAGAACGACAATCAGATTCGGCGATAGATAAAAGAACGGCGCAAATGGCACCGAGAGAACAATGAAAAGGATCGGGATGTACATGTTCCAGCGGACGTTCCGTTTTCCCAACCGGTCTGCAAGAACGCCGGAGATGTAGGTTCCAAACCCACCGGCAACGCCTGTGAGCAACGCGAGCACGAACCCACGCTCTGCGGGCGAAAGGCCGTGGGAGACAGTGAGGAAGAGCGGCACAAATGTGATCCCCGCATATCCACCGAACGCGCTGAGCGCTGTCCCGATCGAAATCCATCGGTACGAACGCTGCGACCAGAGGAATTTGACCGTGGCAAGGAAGCCCGGTGCGCGTTCGATGTCGCTGATCTGTTCAATGTGACCGCGCGGCGGCTCCTGAACAGTGAATAGAAAAAGGAACACGAGAACGAGGCCGGGAAGTCCGGCAATGAGAAAAGCCGCGCGCCATCCGAGCGCTTGATCGACGATGCCGCCGGCAAAAAAAGCGATCAGCAGACCGATATTGAGTCCTGCAGAATAAAAGGCCAGCGCCGCCGCGCGTTCCTTTGGCCGATAAAGGTCGGAAATTACGGATTGGATCGAGGGGCCCGTCCCCGCCTCGCCGATTCCGGTGAAGATGCGTGCCACAATCAGCTGGACGGTATTGGCGGCAAACGAGCAAACGACGGTCATGGCGCTAAAAAGCGCCATGGAGCCCGCGATGATATTTCGCCGGTTCATGCGATCGGCGAACCAGGCAAGCGGCATCGCAAAAGATGCGTAAGTGATGGCGAAACTCGCTCCGGAAAGGAAGCCGAGCGCCGCATCACTGAGGTGAAAGTCTCTTTTGATCTCTGGAAGGACAATAGCGAGGATGTTCCGGTCGAGGTAGTTGACGATATAGACGAGCGTTACCATCCACAGAATGAAGCGGCGCGAATGCGCGCCGATCTGTACAGGCACGGTCACTGCTTCGTGATCCAACGATTCCCCCCGACCGATTAAAAGGCCGAAGCCGAGACTTCCTAGTCCGGCTTCTGACCGTACCGGCGCCCCTCTTTGCCCCGAAAAGCGAGGTCCACCGTCGCAAGGCGACGAGTGCCCGCAACCCGCATGCGTTCCGTGCCCATGAGCATCATCATGGCTTGATAGTCTCCAAGCGAGTCTTCCAGCGCGATCTGGAATCCTTGGGCGTCCTGCGCCTTGTTCGCCTGGATCTTGATGAACCGCAGCGCATCAAGGCTCTGTTCGGCGACACGGTGGGCATAGCCGTATGTCTGCTTCTCCAGTTCCTCCGGCGCGAAGACCCGATTGACGAAGCCATAACGGCAAGCTTCCTCGGCACTGATAAATCGGCTTTCGAAACAAATTTCCTTGGCACGCCGAATGCCGATATCCCAAGGAATCGACATGTATTCCACAAAGCCCGCCAGAAACTCAGCGTTGCTCGCGGCAAAGACCACGTCGCAGCAGGCGGCAAGCATCCAGCCCGCATAGATGCAATAGCCTTCAACCATCGCGATGGTCGGTTTGGGAAAATTCCGCCAGCCCACCAGAAGATCAAGATTGTATCGCTTGAACTGGTCGTAGGTTTCGATTCCCGGCGCGGCACCGAGTGATTGCCGGTATTCGAGCGCCTCGGATGTTCCAAGATCGTGTCCTGATGAAAAAGTGCCGCCGCTGCCACGGATCACCACCACGCGAATCTTCTTGTCGGCCTTGGCAAGAGCAAACGCCTGATCAATCTCGTCCAGCATCCGGTAGCTCTGCGCGTTCTTGTACTTTGGCCGGTTGAGCGTGATGGTCGCGACCGCATCATCACAGCTGTAGGTGACGTCCTGGAACGGCATGCGGCATCTCCTATAATTTGTCAGTTCCATTTGTGCGGGCAAAATACCCGCTTTTCGCCCAACCGCGTGGAACGAGCCGCCCCGCTTGCGCCCGCGCGCCACGCCAGTCCTTCAACTCGCCCGATGTCCAGGTGCGGTTGTTTTCGTCACGCAGACCGTCTTTCCACTCGAACATGGTCGCGTCGAGCAGTCCTCCGTCCCGGTAGCGTTGCAAAATGACGCCCCGCCCGCGCGCAAGCTCGGGTATTTCATGGCGCGCGAAGATGATCAGTTTTCGGTTGGCCCCAACCACCGCTGCGCTGTCGCCTTTGACGAAGGCGCAGACCCTGGCCTCCACAGGCGCCGTTACGTTCATCACCCGCTTGCCCGATTTCGTCATCGCCACGGCGTCGTCTTCGTTTGTAATGAATCCATGGCCGCTCGTAGCCGCGAGGAGCAGTTTCCGGCCCGGCTTGTGGACAAAGAGCGATATGATGTCAGCCTCCGGAGGCAGATCGACAAAACTGCGGATAGCCTCGCCAAGTCCGCGGCCCCCCGGAAGCTTCGCGCAATCGAGCGTAAAAAACCGGCCATCGGTTGCGACCAGCATCAGCTTGTCTGTCGTTTCGGCATGAATCCAGAAACGGCCGCGATCGCCTTCCCGGTATTTCAAATTCTCGTCTTCATCCAGATGGCCCTTGAAAGCCCTGATCCAGCCTTTTTCCGAACAGGCTACGGTGATCGGCTCGCGTTCTATTGCGATTTCGAGAGCAGCTGCCTCCTCCGCGATCGACGGCGCGGCCGCAAATTCCGTTCGTCTGCGCCCGATCGCAGTCTTCTGCCCGAACTTCGCATCGATCGCCCGCACTTCATCAACCAATTTCTGATTCTTGAGCTCCTCCGATCCAAGAAGCTTACGGAGGTCCTTCTGTTCTTTGGACAGAGCGGCATGCTCCGCGCGGATCTCGGCTTCCTCGAGCCTTCGCAACGAACGCAGCCGCATGTTGAGAATGGCTTCAGCCTGGTTTTCATTGAGGCCAAAAGCCTTCATGAGCTTGGGCTTCGGCTCGTCTTCTGTACGGATAATGCGGATCACCTTGTCGAGGTTCAGATAGACAGCGAGATACCCATCCAGAACGTCGAGCCGAGCCGCAATCTTTTCGAGCCGGTGTCTGCTCCTGCGCTCCAGAACTTCGCGGCGATGATTTATGAACGCCTGCAGCGCGTCCTTCAGACTCATCACGCGCGGAATGAGCCCGGAGTCGAGTGCGTTCATGTTCAGGCTGACCCTGCTCTCGAGATCCGTCTGCCGAAACAGTTGCTCCATCATGAGTGCTGGATCGACCGCGCGGCTTTTCGGCAGCAAAACGATGCGTATATCTTCCGCACTTTCGTCGCGCACGTCCTCGAGAAGCGGCAGCTTTTTTTGCTCGAGCAACGAGGCGATCTGCTCGATCAGCTTCGCCTTCTCCACCTGGTAGGGGACCTGATCGACGATGACTGCAAAGGCGCCACGTGCCCCGTCTTCCTTCCGCCATCGGGCGCGCACCCGAAATGATCCGCGGCCGGTCCGATACGCTTCTGCAATCGAAGCCGGCTCATCCACAATGACACCGCCGGTAGGAAAATCGGGTCCCTTCACGAATTTCAGCAGCGTCGAATCCCGGACGTTCTGATTTTCGATCAGTGCGACGAGAGCCGCGCAAAGTTCGCCGAGATTGTGCGGGGGAACGGAGGTCGCCATTCCGACCGCGATGCCGCTTGATCCGTTGGCCAGAAGGTTCGGGAATGCAGCCGGCAGAACGACTGGCTCTTCATCTTCGCCGGAATAGGTGGCGCGAAATGGAACCGCGTCTTCGTCGAGGCCATCCAGCAGACTCTGCGCCGCTTCGGTCAGGCGGCTTTCCGTGTAGCGCATGGCTGCCGCGCTATCGCCATCGACATTGCCAAAATTTCCCTGACCTTCGACGAGCGGATAGCGAACTGCGAAATCCTGCGCGAGGCGAACCAGGGCGTCATAGATGGCAGCCTCGCCGTGCGGATGGAACTTGCCCATCGCATCGCCGACAATGCGTGCACATTTCTTGAATCCTGCGCGCGGATCCAGGCCCAGAAGACGCATTGCCCAGAGAATCCGACGATGGACAGGTTTGAGGCCGTCACGCGCATCCGGAAGGGCACGTTGCGTTATGGTTGAGAGCGCGTAGGCGAGATAGCGCTCCGAGAGTGCTTTTGAGAGGGATTCCGGCCTGATGTCGTCCTTGAACTCGGGCTGCTTCATCATCTCCTCGCGCCAGCGGAGCGTCCGCGTGTCCTATGTGAGTCGGCAGCGGCGATCTCGTCCAACCTTATGCGAGACGAGGGAAGACGGCGATGATGCGGTTCGAGCACGCGCACGCGCAGAAAATGTGACGTCAGGCGCAGGCCTGACAAAATGTCTGTGCGACTGATCCGACTGCTTTGCGATCCCAGCAGAAATTGCGGGAGCGCGAACAGCCGGGAGGCATAGGCTGCGCCCGCCTCCGCGGAAACCGCACGACCGCTGCGCGGGGAAACAAATCGGAGGTCGTCGCGTGTCCCGCTTTGGGCACACTGCGAAAGATCCAGTCCAAAACCCAAAGCTTCGAGCAATCCCACTTCCCATCGCACGTAAAGGGGTGCCCAGTGCTCGAAATCGCCGCTTTGCATCGCGTCGAGCAGAATTTCGGTGGCGTCGAATACACCGGGGTGAGCTTCACGCTCGGGCAGGGCCGCGCCGATGATGCTGGTCAGCGCATTGAGCCCTGTCAGGGCATCCCCATCGTCTATCAGCTCGCCGGTGCGCGCACGAATGAGTTCGGCACCGAAGTTCCCCAAATGCTCAGAGAGACGGGCCCGCCACTGAAGCGTGAGCGTGTTACCAGGCTGGTATATCGAGCGCGCCTTCTTTCCCGCGCCTCCACGTACCAGGCCCATGTGCCGCCCATGAGACTTCGTCAGAGCCTCGACAATGGCGCCGCTCTCCCCATGGCGGCGGGTCGAAACGACTATCGCTTTGTCGATCCATTCCATGGACGCCGTTATTTTCCGGGATATTCGAGCCCAAGCTCGACATAGCGCTCACGTGCTTCGTCCCACGTCGCGTCTACTTCCACTCTGAGAAACAGGTGAACACGCTTGCCGATGACTTCCTCGGCATCGCGGCGCGCCTGTTCGCCGATGGCTTTGATCGTCGCTCCGCCCTTTCCGAGCACAATTGCCTTCTGCCCTTCCCGCTGAACCGTAATGATCTGCTCGATCCGGACCGAGCCGTCCTTGCGTTCCTTCCAGTCCGTGGTTCTGACCGAGGTCGCGTACGGAAGCTCGTCATGAAGCCTCAGATAAACCTTCTCGCGCGTGAGCTCGGCAACGAGAAGACGCAGCGGCACATCAGCGGCCTGATCAGCCGGGTAAAGCCACTCCCCTTCCGGAACATGCGCGCTGCACCAGCCCAGAACAGAGGCAAGACCATCTTTCTTGGCGGCAGAGATCATGAAGACTGCGTCAAATCTCGAATGAGCGTTGAGCCGTTCTGCCAGAGGCAAAAGCAGAGGTCTTTTCACCTTGTCGATCTTGTTCAACAAGAGTGCAGCCGGTTTTTCTGATCGTTGGAGCGTTTCCATGATTTCTTGTGCTTCGCGCGCCGCCGCTCCGGCGGGTTCTGCGATCAGATCGGCGGAATCAACAATGAGCAGGACGCCGTCCGCGCCTTCTGTCGAACCCCATGCGGCACGGATCATGGCGCGATCAAGGTTGCGCCTCGGTCTGAATATTCCGGGTGTATCGACAAACACGATCTGCGACTGGTCCTTTATGACAATCCCGCGCACTGCCAGCCGCGTTGTTTGCACCTTGGGACTGACGATCGCGACCTTTGCATCCGCGAGAGCATTCACGAGTGTGGACTTGCCGGAGTTGGGCGGACCAATCACCGCGATGAAGCCAAAGCGCGTCACTTGAGGCCGAGCCGGTTCAACAACTTCATTGCGGCGTCCTGCTCCGCTTCGCGTTTGGAATTGCCCTCGCCCGTCTCCGGTTCTTCGCCATTCACCTTCGCTTCCACGTAAAAGCGCGGCGCATGGTCGGGTCCTTCGCGCCGGACCAGCCGATACGCCGGTGCCGATGAGTTCCCCTTTCGCGACTGGGCCCATTCCTGTAACGCAGTTTTGGGATCGCGCATGTCCGACATGAGTTCCGCGAAAGCTGGCTCCCAGTAGCAAGCAATGAAGCGGCGCGCGGCGGCCAGCCCCCCGTCGAGGTAAAGCGCCGCGATGACGGCTTCGCAGGCGCCTGCGAGAATTGCAGATTTCTTGCGGCCTCCGCTGCCGGCTTCGGCATTCGCGAGGATGAGGTGATCAGCGAGCCCCGCCGCCTCGGCGGCTCTTGCGCAGGTTTCCCGGCGTGCAAGGGCGTTGAACTTCAGCGCAAGCAATCCCTCCGGATCGTCCGGATATCGCGCGTGAAGTGCATCCGCGGCGACTAGGCCGAGGACCCGGTCACCAAGGAATTCCAGTCGCTCATTGGAATTGACTGCGTCGGCGCTCGCATGGGTAAGCGCTCGCTTTAGAAGTTTGCGATCACGAAATCGATGACCGAGGCGCGCTTCGAGATCAGTCGATCCCGGTGAACATCCGGTCAAAGCGCCACTTCCAGACTTCGAGGATACTACCATCGGTCGAAAAGAATCGAAAAACGGCCTTCCCGACGAGATTCTCGGCGGGAACGTAACCCACCTCCAGGCGGCTGTCGTTCGAATTGTCGCGATTGTCCCCCATCATGAAATAGTGCCCAGGAGGCACGAAGAACACATCGGTGGTGCGTGCCTGAAAATCGGGATTGCTGTCGAGAACGGTGTACGCCTTTCCGCCGGGCAGAACCTCGCGATACTGCGCATTGAACTTCTCTGTCGCCCCGGGCGGACACACCTCCTCGCTATCATTGGGGTCGCAGTCCGCAAAACCGAACCAGTCTCTGACCCGGACTTTCGGTACGGCACGACCATTCACGTACAGCACGCCGTCCTGCATCTGGATCCGGTCTCCAGGAAGACCGATGACACGCTTGATAAAATCTTCGGAGGGATGCGGCGGATCTTTGAAGACGACGACATCGCCGCGCCTTGGCATGGAACCGAAGACCCGGCCGGAGAGTGGGGCGAGTCCCCATGGAAACGAATAGCGGCTGTAGCCATACGCGAACTTCTCGACGAATACATAGTCTCCGACCAGGAGGGTCGGTTTCATGGAGCCGGAGGGTATGTTGAACGGCTGAAACAGGAACGTGCGGATTACCAGCGCAATCAGAAGCGCATAAACGATGGTCTTTGCGAGTTCGATCCAGGAATCTTCACCGTCGGCCTTGGCGTGGGACTTGGTTGTCGCCGGAGGAGCGCTTGTGTTGTCCATACCCTGCTTGTCGGAGAGGTTCACTGCGCGAAAGAACCCGAGGCGCCGCTTGCGGTCAAGCGCTACGCTCCTGACCGCCGGGCCGGCGGGCCAAATTTGTACGATCTGCCGGAACAGCGCTTATGATGACGATCGCTTGTGCGAGCGGAAAATCGTCCGTGATCGTAAGGTCGATCTGGGCCACGTGATCTTTGGGCGTGATCGCCTCAAGTCTCCTTGATGCGCCGTTGCTGAGTGCGAGTGTGGGCTTTCCGCCCGGGAGATTGACGACTCCCATGTCCCGCCAGAACACACCTTTTCTGAGACCCGTTCCGAGTGCCTTTGCGCACGCCTCCTTGGCGGCAAAGCGCTTTGCGTAGCTCGCCGCCCGCGCGGCGCGCCGGTCTGAACGCACGCGCTCTGCCGGTGTGAAGATGCGATTGAGGAATCGTTCTCCATGGCGAGCGATGGTTCGCTCGATCCGGCGGATGTCGATGAGATCGGACCCGATGCCGATGATCATGCGTGCTCTCCTTCCGGTGATGCGACGGATGCTCTTGCGGCATCCATGCGATCGCGCATGCCTCTTATCGCGGCCTCGAGACCAATAAAGATAGCCTCGCCAACGAGGAAGTGGCCGATATTCAGTTCCGAAATTTGAGGGATCGCTGCGATCGGACCTACGGTGTCGAATCCAAGGCCGTGCCCCGCATGAACCTCCAACCCGCGGTCGGCCCCATATTTTGCGCAGCGCCGGATAGCCTCGAGATGGGACTGCCGCACCGGACCCTCGCCTTCGCAATAGGCTCCCGTGTGCAGTTCGACCACAGGCGCGCCCAGCGAACGCGCTGCATCCAACTGCCTCGCATCGGCTTCGATGAAAAGAGATACGCGAATGCCGGCGCTGCACAGCGCACTTACGAAGGGTGCCAGCCGATTGTGCTGGCCCGCTGCGTCAATTCCACCTTCCGTTGTCCGTTCCTCGCGACGCTCCGGCACGATGCAGGCCGCGTGCGGCTTATACTTCAGGGCGATGGCAAGCATTTCGTCGGTCGCAGCCATCTCGAGATTGAGCGGAAGTGCGACCTCACGCGTCAGTTTCTCTATGTCGGAATCGGCAATGTGGCGCCTGTCCTCGCGCAGATGCGCGGTAATTCCATCGGCGCCCGCACTCGCAGCAATTTTTGCGGCGCGTACCGGATCGGGAAGCCGTCCACCGCGCGCATTACGGATTGTGGCGACGTGATCGATGTTGACGCCGAGGCGAAGCCGTTTCATGGCGCGCTAAAGATCCCGAAATCTGCTCCCCACGATAACAGAAGTGGGTTCAATTCGGGACGTCACCCGCTGTCAGTGCCGCCTGGGCGACGACGTCAACTCAGATTTGTTCCGCAGCGGGTGCAGTGCGTGTGAGGAAGCGCAACCAAGCGCCCGCGCTCACGGCCGACGGGCTCGTTGCACGAATCGCACCGAGTGGTCAGGAGAAGCGCGAACGACGCAAGGTATCCCATGAAACAGGGTACGAGGACGCCCCACGAGACGTGTTCGGGCTGATTGAGAAAAAGCTGACAGGTGGTCAATCCAAATACGACCACGAGCCCCTCCGCGAACAAATATTGGGCGCGTTTGCTGAAACGCGAGAGATGCAGCGAAGGGATTTTCGAGCGCAGCATTGAAGCGCCTCTTCAGCTCAGGCCGCGGCTTCCCGGTTTGACCGCCGGAGTACCGGCAAGGTGCGGAGGGAGCCTGTCCGCCTCCCAAGCTGGCAGTTTGATCGCGGCAAGCGCAATAAGTTTGATCCCTAATCGGGCCTTGCCGGCTGAGCGGTCGATCAGACATGCGACGGCGACGGGCTTACCTCCGGCCGCACGAACCGCATCGATACACTCCTTCGACGATTTCCCTGTCGAAACGACATCCTCGACGATCAGGACCGGCTGTCGCCTTTCGAGCGCAAAGTTGCGCCGGAGCTGAAAGCGACCCTCCTGTCTTTCAACGTACATGGCCGGAAGTCCCAGTTGGCGCCCCATCTCATAGCCAGGGACAATGCCTCCGACTGCGGGCGACACGATCGCAGTGACCTCTTCCTTCAGTTCTTCACGAATTTTGGCTGCTAAGGCCTTGCAAAGCCTTGCTGTTCGCTTGGCGTCCTGAAAAACCAACGCCTTCTGCAGGAAGGTATCGGAATGAAGGCCGCTCGAGAGGACGAAGTGGCCCTCGAGGAGCGCCCCCGCCTTTCTGAACTCCTCGAGGACTTGCTGCGTCTTCAAAGACCCGCCCCGCCGCTCTGCGCTCTCGCGTTAGACCGCCTCGCGGACCCGATCGACCGATTCGACGGCTGCATCCACGCGTAGCGCGCCAAGGATGTTTTGCAAATGAGCAAGATCGCTCACTTCGATATCGACCTGGAACTCGAAGAAAAGCGGGTTCCGGTCGGTGACCTTCATATTGAATATGTTTCCACCGTTGTTGCCGATCGTGGTCATGACAGCACCCAATGATCCGGGTGCGTTCTTGACCCGCACGGCGACGCGGGCGACCGAAGGCGCGTCTTCCGCCGCGTGGCGACCCCACGAAACATCCAGCCAGTCGTTCATGCTGGACTGGGCCTTCTCGAGCTCCGCGCAGTCTATTGTGTGGATGACGACGCCTTCTGCGGGCGTGACCAGTCCGACAATGCGATCGCCCGGCAAAGGATGGCAGCATTGCCCAAGCCGGTAGGCGAGCCCCTCCGTCAGGCCCCGTATGGAAATGGGTTTGCGGGCTTTCGGATCGGTTAGTGCCGCCACCTGCTTTCGTTTCGGATCCTTTTTCAAATCCGGATAGAGCGCCTCGAGTACCTCCTGACCCCTCAGAGCACCGCGGCCAACATCAGCGAACACATCCTCCGCCTTTGAAACACGCAGCTTTTTTGCGACCTCCCCGATGGATTTCTCGTTCAACGCGTGACCTTCGTCCGAGAAAAGCTTTTCGAGGATCTTCCGGCCGAACTTGACATGCTCACCCCGCTGGGCGTGGCGAAGGAAACGCCGGATCTCGGCGCGCGCGCGTCCGGTGACCACAAACTGTTCCCACAAGGGCGAAGGCGCCTGTTCTTTGGTGGTGATAATTTCCACCTGGTCGCCGTTCCGCAGAGGCGTGTGCAGGGGAACATGGACGCCATTCACCTTCGCTCCGACACAGGTATTTCCGAGATCGGTGTGCACCATGTAGGCGAAATCGATCGGAGTCGCGCCGCGCGGTAGTGAAATGAGATCCCCCTTGGGAGTGAAACAAAACGTCTGATCCTGGTACATGTTCAGACGCGAGTGCTCGAGGAATTCCTCCGCGCTATCGCCACGCTCGAGGAGGTCGACGAGGTCTCTCAGCCACTCGAGCGCACGATCCTCGTCCACCGGACCGGATTCGAGATGCTCGCGATAGCGCCAATGCGCGGCAATTCCGCGCTCGGCCACATCATGCATCTCCTGTGTGCGGATCTGGACTTCGACACGCTGCTTTTCCGGCCCGATGACCGTCGTGTGAATAGAACGGTACCCGTTGGCCTTCGGCGTAGAGATGAAGTCCTTGAACCGTTCCGGCACCATTTGCCAGTTCGTGTGCAGGATACCAAGGGCGCGATAGCAATCGTCCTTTGATTTGACGATTACCCTGAAACCGAAGACGTCTGAGAGTTGCTCGAAATTGAGTTGCTTGTCCTTCAGCTTTCGCCAAATGGAGTAGGAGCGCTTGGCCCGGCCATAAACGTAGGCCTCGATATCGCTCTCGGCGAGCTTGCGCTTGATCTGGTCCGAGATGCGCCCGATGCGGTCGCCGCGCGCATCATCGAGACGTGCGAGCCTCGTCACGATCGAATCCCGAGCCTCTGGATTCAATGTCGCGAACGCAAGGTCTTCGAGCTCCTCGCGCATGTTTTGCATGCCGATGCGGCCGGCGAGAGGCGCGTAGATGTCCACTGTCTCCTGCGCGATACGCCGGCGCTTCGTGTCATCCTTGAGGAAACTGAGCGTTCGCATGTTGTGCAGGCGGTCGGCCAACTTCACTAGCAACACGCGGATGTCGTTCGACATCGCGAGCATCAGTTTGCGGAAATTTTCCGCCTGTTTCGTGCGCTCCGAGAACAGTTCGAGCTGGGATAGTTTTGTCACGCCATCGACAAGATTGGCAATTTCGTCGCCGAAATGGGCCTTGATGTCGTCCCAGGTGACGAGTGTGTCTTCTATCGTGTCGTGTAGCAGCGCGGTCGCGATCGTCGCCTCATCGAGTTTGAGGTCGGTGAGGATCGCCGCGACTTCGAGGGGATGGGCAAAGTACGGGTCGCCGGATGCCCGGAACTGTTTTCCATGAGCCTTCATGGCGTAGACATAGGCCCGGTTCAGAAGGCCTTCGTCCGCGTCGGGATGATAGGATCGGACGCGCTCGATGAGCTCTGTCTGGCGCATCAACTTGCGTCGGCCGCGCGCGCGTACCGCCGGAGGCGCCGCTGTCTGCGGCGCGCGTTGAACTTCCTGTCCAGAGGTGGAAGGCGCGCTCATGGCGCCTACTATATAATAAGCGCCCGGGTCAGCGAGCGTGCCGGCAGGCTCTGTGCGCTATTCCTCGTACTCGCCCGGCTCTTCAGGCTGGGGTTCGGCACGCCGCTGCGCCTCGCTGGTCAGGGCACGGAGCAGTTCTTCCTCGGTTACCTGCCGGAACGCGGGATCTTCACGCGCATCGTCGCCGTCAGTGCGCGCTTCCTCGGGCTCGTCGACCTCGGCGTGTTTCTGAAGCGATTTAATGCAATCCTCGCGAATATCATCCGGCTTGAGTTCTTTGGCCGCGATCTCACGCAGGGCCACGACCGGATTCTTGTCCCGGTCCCTGTCCACGAGTGTATCGGCGCCGCCCGAAAGCTGGCGAGCGCGATGGGCAGCGTAAAGGACCAGGTCGAAGCGATTGGGGACCTTGTCGACGCAATCTTCAACGGTAACGCGAGCCATGAACGGTCCTGATGTTTTGGGTCCTGCGAGGAGGGGCCTCGCGAAAGGTCGCGGACCATATAGGAGGAACAGACCCGCAACAAGTGGTGGTTTGGAGGCCCGCATGCCGCAGTGAGAACACAGCAGCCATCCAAACGCCGAACTGCCTTCAGGCAGGGGACGGTTTCTTGTTCTGCTGGATAAGACCGTGGGCTCGCCTCAAAACCTCGATCCGCTGGGCGAAGAGCATGGCGGTACTGAAAAGCAGCGCCGCATCCGCGAGCCTGAAGAGATCAACCCCGTGCGCGCGCGGCTGGGCGAAACGCGCTCCGGGACCGAATTTGCCGGTTGTCAGATAATCGAGGCCTACACGCACCAGCAGGAACAGCACAATCAGAAAGGTGCCCAGCTGCGTCGGCTTGCTCATTACGTGACCGGTTTCCGCATCGTAGGAGAGCTCGGTGTGGAGCGCACGGAAATATCCGGCGCCCAGGCCGAGAGTGATAGCCACGAGTAGAATCGCGCCGGCGGCGACACCCGGGATCGGCTCCCCCGACATCACCGACCAAACGCCGATAAGGCTCAGGATGGGGGTGATCCAGCCTCGCTCCACCTGCACCTTGCGTGCGCGTCCGGCACGGCGAACGACGATAAGGATCACGATCACCAGCGGCAGATAATTCAGGTAGTCCTTCGGCATCCGATGTCCCCTTGATTGGCCAGGCTAGTCAGTTGCGGCGGAAGCCTCAATGCACGCGAGCGCTCAAGCTTCGCGCGGTATCACCGAAGCTCGCGCCTCGAACGGAAGGGCCTCGATCAGGCAATCGATCGATCTTCCAGAAACGGGATGGCGCCAATCCTTTGCAATTTCCTTCAGCGGTATCAGCACGAAAGCACGTTCCTGCATGCGGGGATGCGGCAGGATTGGTGGCGTCGTTGAAATCCGGGAATTGAAATCAAGGATATCAATATCGAGCGGCCTCGGCGCATTGCGCGCGGAACGAGTGCGACCGAAGGCGGTTTCCGTTGCGTGCAGAAGAGCAAGCAGGCTCCCCGGCGACAGCGTCGTCTGGACCCGAACAACCGCGTTGGTAAAGAAGGGATCGGAAGCGTTCGGCCACGCCGGACTCGCGTAAAGCCGCGACGAGTGCAGTGGCACAACCCCGTTTCTGCCGAGTTCCGCGAGCGCGGCGAAGATGGTTTTGTCGGGCGCGCCGGCCAGCGACGGCAAATTTGCGCCGAACCCGAGAAAAGCCTCTTCTGCACTCATTTGATCCCCGGTAAACCATTGAACGGCCGGGTTAAAGATCTGGAACCTGATTTTGGCCGGTGGCGGAACTTTCCCATTCGGCAGCGTTCTGCGATGGAGACCATGAATGCTTTTTTACCCGCAGGAAAAGCTCGCGCTCTTTATTGATGGTGCCAACCTGTACGGGGCGGCCAAAGGCCTCCAGTTCGACATCGATTATAAGCGCCTGCTCGAACTGTTTGCGAGAAAGGGGATCCTTGTCCGCGCCTTCTATTATACCGCCGTGGCCGAGGAGCAGGAGTTTTCGCCTTTGCGTCCGCTCGTGGACTGGCTGGACTACAATGGATTCGCGGTGGTGACGAAACCGCTCAAGGAATTCACCGATGCCACCGGACGGCGCCGCGTGAAAGGCAATATGGACATCGAACTTGCGATCGACGTCATGGAAATGGCCGAGATCGTCGATCATATCGTGATTTTCTCCGGCGATGGCGATTTCCGCCGCCTCGTCGAAGCGGCCCAGAGAAAGGGCCGGCGGGTCAGCGTCGTCTCGACCATCCGCACCCAGCCGCCGATGATCGCCGATGAACTCAGACGGCAGGCGGACAATTTCATTGAACTCGACGAACTGAAGCCCCTCATCATGCGCGAGGGCGGTCCACGTCACGTTGCGGGCGCGACTCCCGCCTACGCGCAATCGGCCTGACGGGCCGATGGGGGCGAAGGAATTCGGTGGGGAGCCTTTTGCCGATTGTCCGCTTTGTCCGCGGCTCGCAGCGTATCGGTCGAGTAACCGAACCGAGCATCCTGACTATTTCAACAATCCGGTCCCGACCTTCGGCGTGCGTGACGCACGGCTTCTGATCGTTGGCCTCGCACCGGGCCGTCACGGAGCCAACCGCACCGGTCGTCCTTTTACGGGTGATTACGCTGGAGATCTTCTCTACGCGACTCTTTTGAAGCACGATCTGGCGCGTGGCACCTATGGCAAAGATGCCCACGACGGGCTCGAACTGCACTACTGCGCCATCTCGAATGCCGTCCGTTGCGTGCCGCCCGGCAATAAACCGCTACCGGACGAGGTCAAGACCTGCCGGCGCTTTCTTGTCGGCCTGATTGAATCACTTACCGAATTGCGCGCCATCCTCGCACTCGGAAAAATAGCACATGACAGTGTTTGCGACGCTCTCGCCGCTTCAAAAAAAACAAGCCCGTTCGCTCACGGCGCGCGCTATGCACTGGGTAGGATTACATTGATCGCGAGCTACCACTGTTCGCGGCTCAACACGAATACGGGCGTCCTTACAGAAGAGATGTTCGATTTGGTCGTCAAGGATGCCAAACTCGCGGCTTTTCCTGCCTTGTGAACGTGGTGCCGCAGCGACGTCAGGCTGACGAACCATCACGGCTATGAGTAGCGTTCCTCTTTCCAGGGATCGCCCTCATTGTGATACCCGCGCACCTCCCAGAAGCCGGGACGGTCGTTCTCTAGGAACTCGATCCTGCTGATCCACTTCGCGCTTTTCCAGAAATACCAATCCGGCACGACGGCTCGGACAGGACCACCATGCTCACGCGGCAGCGGCTTTCCTTCCCACGAGTGCGCAAGCAAGACGTTTTCGTCGGCGAAAGCGGAGAGCGTGAGATTGGTGGTGTAGCCATCGTAAGCATGAAATACGAGGTGGCGTGCTTCCGGCTTCGGTTCAACGAGAGCAAGCAGCGTGTGGCTCGAAACGCCTTGCCAACGATTGTCATAGCGGCTCCACGAGGTCACGCAATGAATGTCGCTGACTGATTCCGTCTGCGGGAGAGCAAGAAAATCCTCTCTCCTCAGTACGACCGGACTTTTCACCAGACCGAGAATTTGCAAGCGCCAGTTCTCCGGCCTCACATCTGGCTGAACGCCGAGATCGAGGACCGGCCAGTTGGTGACCTGTTTCTGTCCCGGCGGTAGACGATGGACATGGCCAAGGTCAGGCCGTCCGGTGATGAGTCTCCGATCGTCCGCCCATTTTTCCTTCGCGCGGATGAGCTTTTCCTTGAAGCCGCCGGACTTCGGCGTTTCGGCGTCGTCGCTCATGCAGCTCATTCTCCTGGATTCAGTACCGTGCCAAGTCAGAGCGAAGGGACATCAATCGTGTTGATCAAAATTGTGGTATCGCCATTTTGCGATGGAACGGCCGTCGCCGGCCGGACCTGAGCCAGCTTTTGCGCCTCCGGCGCGAGGCCATAGTGTAAAGCCGCCAGCAGAATTTTCGTGCCCGCTCTTGAACCGAGGGTGAGTTCGATCGACTTGCTCGCGCAGTCGGGGGAGAAGCAACCGACCAGATCGTAGGGTGCCGCCGCTTTGGCCCACTCCGGCGGCACAGCGAAATGTTTTCCCTCAATGTCGATGGCGCGCAGCCCCGCATTCGTTGGGATCGCCAGGAAAACCTGATTTGCGCCGCCGTTTGCGCGAAGAACAAGATCGACATGACGCGCGCCCTGCCCGTTTTCAATTCTCACATCGGTTTGAGGAAACGCGAGATGTGGTTGGCCCGCTGGAGCGACATAGGTCTCCGGAGAAAAGGCAAGGAGCCGTTCAGGCCGTAGCGAAAATTTTGCCATCGCACGCATCGACGATGGCAGGGGCGCCGATCCATCGACACTGAAATAGGCGTGATGCTTTGCGGCATCTTCGACGTAGGCGATGCTGAGGCGTTGCGGCGTGATCGCGCTGAAGGCCGGCTCAAGCCCGGCGACAACCGAGGCCGCGACGGCCCCAAGAAGAACGAAGCCCGCGGTCGCTGTCCAGGCGAAGCGAGAGACATTTCTGGCAGAAAGGAACGGCACAAGCGTAAGGAGGCCGACTGCGGCCGGAACTGTGAAAATCTCGTTGAGGTAAAGACCGCGAATGGACTCTCCCAGCGACACAAAGGAAAGCCAGATCACGAGCGTAGGTAACGACGCGATGCCTACTATAAGCCGTCCAGTCATGCTCTCGAGATCCACCTTGAGCACAGATCCGAGGAACAGCAACGGTGCGGCCCAAAGCAACGGAAACAGAAAATACGGGCTGAATCCCGTGAGCAAAGCGGACGCCGCGAGCGAAAGGGCTGCAAACCAGAACCAGATCGCGAACGTCGCTGCACGCACTCCTGAAAATCGCGCGACAAGGATGGTGACCGCAAGCACGCCTAGTGCAAGAGCCGCGCGCAACGCCGATGGATAGGCATAAGAGGGATCCGGTTGTCCCGAAACGAGCACAGCGATTTCGTGCAGCAACATGCCAACAGCCGCCGCTCCAACCAGCGCTGCCGGGAAAATCAAACCCGCGGCCCACCAGCGCTCGTTTCCTTCACTCGTTCGCTTTGCAAATGCCAGCGCGAGCCCAAGCAGGGCGGTGGCCAGAAGTGATAGCGGGAGAGCCCAAGACGCTGGAAGGCGTGGCAGCCATCGCCCAAGTATCGATATGTAGACCTCGTCGGTCCCGCGTAGGTCCTCGTACTTGGTGCGCTCGAGACCGCGCACCACCGCGAGCTGGCTATCGCCCTGCATCTGCAAGCTCGCCTTATCCATGTTTTCCCGGCGGTCAAGCGAGGTGTGGTAATGCGCCAGATTGCCGTTGAAAGCGAAGTTCCAGGACAAGACCCCCCGGCGAATGAAGAGCGTGAGGTCCGTATCATTGGGAAGCATCTTGTAGATGACTTCGGTGAGTGAACTGGTGGCGTAAGTCGGCGCGTTCCGCGCGTAGAGTTCGAGAAGCCGGCTATCGCCCGGGCTCATCTGAAAGAGAAGGCTCGGTCCCTGATTACCGCGTGCTTCGACGTTGATGACTGCGCCTACCTGCTGGCGAAAATCCGCATTGTCGAGAAACGCGGCGGCACCGAGAAGGTCGGCTTCTTCACCGTCGGTGTTCACAGCCAGAATTGGATGAAGGGAAGTCTCGTGTGTTGTCGTGATCGCGCGGGCACTTTCGATCACGGCAGCCGTGCCCGACTCATCGTCGGCAGCACCGGGACCTGCAGGAACGGAATCGAGATGCGAAAGCATGACGATCGCTGGGCCGGACCCCGGGTGAACTCTGGCAATCACATCGGTGACGGTTGCACATGCAAGAAGAGGGAACCTCACATTCAGATTGCAGCCAAGCGCGCGATACGTTGTGGCAGGAATCCTAAGCGTCGCGTATTCGGCCAGGATGCGGTCACGAACGCGGTCGTTCTCCGCAGTTCCTGTCGGATGGGGAATTTCGGGTCCGAGAATTCGCTTCAGTACCTGCTCGGCGCGCCCGGCGGAGAATACGTTGGACGGCGCCGCTTCAGGTTTTGGCTCCGGCATCGCTGTTCCATAGCGGGCAAGAGCCCAGACCCCGAGTGCCAGTGCAGCACATACCGCAACGCTCAGTGCGAATCGTCCCGTTTGCATTTCCCCCCGGCCCCCGCGCTATGGATCGAGGCTCGCGCAGCGGGCGGATCGGGTCAACAGCGGCGAGGCTGTGCGTTTGCGAGCTGCGGCGTGTCCAACGCGTGAGTACCGGGCCGAGATGCCAGAAGCCGAGATGCCGAATTTGTCGTCCGGAAGGGAAAGATCAAGTGCGCGAGCAGGTTTTCACGGATCCTTTCTTTTGTCCCGAAGACGATCGGTTGCCGGCGCGGCATGTAGAACGTCCCGAAGAGGAGGTCCCAGAACGGCAGTGCGCCCGCGAAATTTTTGTCCTGGCCCTCGTCGGCCGAGGTGTGATGCCAGCGATGAAACGATGGTGAGGCAAATACGAATCGCAGGGGCCCATAATCCCAGCTGACATTTGCGTGCACCAGGATCGCGTAGAACGTCGTGAACGGCGCATAGAACGCGACGACGGATGTATTGAACCCGGCGAACACAAGCGGGAGCGCCACCATCAAACGCGAAAGCGCGTCATTCACGGGATGCAGGCGCACGGACGAGAGCCAGTCGAGTTCGGTCGACGAGTGATGGATCGCATGGAAACGCCAGAGTGCGCGGCGGTGAAACATGCGGTGCTGCCAATAACCGAGAAAATCGCCAAGCACGAAAACTTCCATGCCTTGGACGAGGAGCGGTTGCTTCGCAAGCGACCCATGCCCGCCGATGAGCTCTTTGAGGCTCATACCGAAGAGCATTGCGAAAGGCAGGAGCGCGATGGCGACGGCGACAGGCGTGACGGCGCGGGTGACGAGTGGGGTCCAGAACCAATACAGGCAGTCAGTGACAAAGCCTCGGCGAAAGGTCCTCTGCTGCGGCGCCCCCGGCCACAGAACCCGTAAAGTCCAGAAAATGATGAAAAGCGCAGCAAATGCGACAAGCAGTGCAACAAATCGCTTCACCATGGACCATCCCTCAAGTTCCATCTCAAACGACGCGGCGCTGGAAATCCGTTGAAGCCTTCGGGCCCGCAAGAGGCCCTCTTTCCGCCTGACCCATGGATTCACCCTCAGATTGACTTTCGCCCCCACACCCCTATTTTGCGGTGCAACTAGCCGACTCGCGGTCGCCGATCCGGGCTGACCACCAGGGCGCTCGCCATGCGCCCGCTACAGGAGCGTATGACGATAGCAACGAGTGCCGGCGCGGAAGCCGGCAATGTTGAATTCCAGACCACCGTCTCGAGTTCTCCTTCTACTGAACAAAGCCTTCGCTTCGAAGACCTGGGACTTGCGCCCGAGGTGCTGCGCGCGGTCGCTGAGAGCGGCTACAACACGCCGACCCCGATTCAGGCGAAGGGCATCCCGCATGTCCTTAAGCGGCGGGATGTCATCGGCATCGCTCAAACGGGAACCGGTAAAACCGCCTCCTTCACCCTGCCGATGATCGAGATGCTGGCGCGCGGCCGCGCCAAGGCCCGCATGCCGCGTTCCCTGATCCTCGAACCGACGCGCGAACTTGCGGCCCAGGTCGCCGAAAGCTTCGAGCGCTACGGCAAGTACAACAAGCTTTCGATGGCGCTGCTCATTGGCGGCGTTTCATTTGACGACCAGGACCGAAAGCTCGATCGCGGCGTGGACGTTTTGATCGCCACGCCGGGCCGCCTCCTCGATCATTTTGAGCGCGGCAAGCTGATGCTGAGCCAGGTCCAACTGCTCGTCATCGACGAAGCCGATCGCATGCTGGATATGGGTTTCATTCCCGACGTCGAGCGCATCTGCAAGCTCGTGCCGTTTACACGGCAGACACTGTTCTATTCGGCGACCATGCCACCCGAGATCCAGCGCCTGACTGATCAGTTCCTGCACGATCCCGTGCGCGTCGAGGTCGCCCGGCCGGCGACGACGGCCGAAAATATCACCCAGGAGATCGTTGAGGTTCCCAACAATGACTGGGCCAAGCGCGAGACCCTGCGCCGATTGATCCGCGAGCATGAAAGCGTCAACGCGATCGTCTTCTGCAATCGCAAACGAGATGTCGATGTGGTCGCCCGCTCGCTTGCGAAGCACGGTTTCTCGGCGGCTCCCCTCCACGGCGATCTCGACCAATCCGTCCGCACGCGCACACTCGACGCGTTCCGTGCCGGCGAAATCAAGATCCTCGTCGCCAGCGACGTCGCTGCCCGCGGGCTCGACATTCCCGCGGTCGGCCACATCTTCAATTTCGATGTGCCCTATCATGCTGACGACTACGTCCATCGCATCGGGCGGACTGGCCGCGCAGGCCGGAGCGGCAGCGCGATCATGCTGGCGACTGGCGCCGAGGGAAAATACGTCGACGCCATAGAACGCCTGACCGGCATCAAGCTCTCGCGGCGAAAGGCCGAAGGGCTCGAGATTCGCGAAGATCATGCGCCCCGGCACGACCGCCGGCGCGAGGGACGGCGTAGCGATCGCGGGCGCGGACAGCGCCCGATCAAGCCTCATGGCCAAATCGCCAAGATGGAGCCGCTTTCGCCGCAAACGCCTCCGGCCCAATCTCCGAGTACCGCGGCAAGATCCGAACGCCCGCCGGAGCCTCAGCGAAAGCGCGAAACGCCGAAACCAGAAGCTGCTCCGACGAGTGGCCCCGATGGAAGCCGCCTGCCCGCTTTCCTCTTCCGTCCCGTCACGCTCCCAAAAGCGCCCAAGCCGGCCGAAACCAAGAAGGCGGAAGCAGCCGAAGGCTGATTGCGTGCGCGAAAATCCGCTCGCGCCTTATCTTGATCTCTGGAAGCTCACGCCTGACGGCGTTTCGTTCGAAACGCCGTCATCCTGGCTCGCCTTTGTGCGGTGCGGCGAACTACCGGCCGTCCTCAAAATGCCCAAGCCAAACAGCGAAGAACGGCTGAATGCTCTTGCTCTGGAAACTTATGACGGGCAGGCCGCGGTTCGCGTCCTCAAGCGCGACACTCACGCATTCCTCATGGAACGCGCACAGCCGGGTACAGAACTCGCAGCACTCTCCTTGAATGATCGCGATGTCGATGCGACGCATATCGCTTGCAACGTTATTGAGAATTTAAACGCGCGCCCGGCACCGCAAGGCGAATGGAAGACGCTTGAATCGCTTGCATTGGGGTTCGCTCGCAATCGGGAAAGCGCGCTTCGCGCGAGGGTGCTATCGGCCGACCTGATCGACAGGGCCGAGGCCATGTTCCTGTCGCTGTGCGCGTCACAATCCGACCGATTTTTGCTGCATGGCGACCTGCACCACATGAACATCCTGCGGGATGACGCACGTGGCTGGCTCGCAATTGATCCGAAGGGGGTGATCGGCGAGCTTGCCTACGAGACGGCCTCGCTGCTCCACAATCCTGTTCCTCATTTCGAGATGATCGCCGAACCGAAGCTGATGGAACGCCGCGTGCGAATCCTGGCGGACCGCTTGCACCTCGATCCTGGCCGGATCCTGCGCTGGTGCTTCGCGAAGGGCATCCTCGGCCATCTCTGGACTGTCGAGGATGGCGGCGAAACAAGTCACTTCCAGCGGAGCCTCCGGGTCCCCGAGACTGCATGGCGCTTGTTAGGCGGCTAAAGCCAACGACCTTTGTCTGCTCACCGCTTGATTGAACCGTCGAGCATTTTCTGGATGGCGGTGCCGTAAGGCGGACGCATCATCGCGGTCAGATCGCGCCCTGCCTGCTGAAAGACGGCCTTGGCATGGCTGAATGTCCGGAATCCATCGATGCCGTGATAGGCGCCCATGCCCGAGGGTCCGATGCCTCCGAAGGGCAGATCCTCCATTGAGACGTGCATAACGACGTCATTCACCGTCACGCCGCCGGAGGTCGTCCGCGACAGCACCTTCTCCTGCTGGTCCTTGTCGCTGCCGAAATAATAGAGTCCCAGCGGCCGTGGATGATCGTTCACATAACCGATTGCCTCATCGAGGTCGCCGTAGGTCTTGACGGGCAAAAGCGGACCGAAGATCTCGTCCTTCATAATCTGCATATCGTCGCTAGGATTGAGCACCAGCGTCGGTGGAATTTTGTGGAATGGTTGCTGGCGGAAATCTTCCTTCGCAGGGTTGAGTTCCACGATCTCCGCGCCCTTGCTTTTCGCGTCGTCGAGATAGGAATTGAGCCGCTCGTAGTGCCTTTGGTTGATGACCGACGTGTAATCGGGATTGTCCTTGAGTGTCGGAAACATCTTCGCGACCGCGGTTTCCGCCGCGCTCACGAATTCGCGCGCCCGCTCCTTAGGTACCAACATGTAATCGGGCGCAAGGCAGATCTGGCCTGCATTCAGCGTCTTTCCCATCATCACGCGATTGGCCGTCAGTGCCATGTCGGCGCCGCTGCCGACGATCACCGGCGACTTGCCGCCGAGTTCCAATGTGGTCGGCACGAGGTTCTCTGCTGCGGCGGCCATGACGTGATAGGCAATCGACGTCGCGCCCGTGAAAAGGAGGTGGTCGAATGGCAGTTTCGCGAAAGCGCTGCCAACCTCTGGTCCGCCGGTGAAGAGGGCGACTTCGGTTTCGTCATAGGACGAGCGGAACATGCGCTGCATCAGCTCGGATGTGCGCGGGGTGAACTCGGACGGCTTGATCATGGCGCGGTTGCCCGCGGCGAACACGCCGGCCAGCGGCGTAAAGGTGAGATTCACCGGGAAATTCCAGGGGCTGATGATCCCGACCACGCCTTTTGGCTGGTAAGTGACCTGAGCTCTGGCACCGAGAATGCCAAGAATGGCCGGCGAAACCTTCCGCTTCTCCGCGCGCATCCAGCGCCGCAGATTTTCCTTCGCGAATTTGAGCGGCGCGATGGAGCCCGAAACGTCGGTCAACAGCGTGGCGTGGACAGAGCGATGGCCGAAATCTTCGCGCAGAGCGTCCGCGATCGCGTCCTTGTAGTCCACGAGAAGGTTGATCGCCCGGTTCAGCCATTCAATCCGCTTCTCGACGGATGGCGGCCCCTCCTTTTTATGAGCCGCGCGCTGGCGCTCCAGAACGACGCGCATTGCATGCGCGGCATCGGTCCCGTTGGATGGTTTCGCCGCGGCGCTCATCGGTCTCTCCGTGCTGCGAGGGTGGTCCTTCCAGTAAAGCAGCAAGCAGCCCGATGCAGCAATCCAGACCCTGCGAAGCCCCCCGCATCTCGTGCGCCTGTGCCTTACGGAGATGGCTCATGTTCTGCGCATATCCGCCGGTCCGACGCCTTCGTTCCCCAACGTAAGTGATCCGATCGCGGCGTTAGACCGACGCTGTTGCTGAACCGTTGCAGGTGAAAAGCGATGGAATAGAGTAGTCGCGCAGCTATTTGGCGACTTCCCATGAGCGCGACACAAATTCCCGATTTCGATCCCGACGTTTTGCGCGAAAAATATCGGGTTGAGCGTGACAAGCGCCTGCGCGCGGATGGGGAAGACCAGTACCTGGAGCTGTCGGGCCGGTTCGCGCACTACGCCGAGGACGATCCCTATGTGGCCCCGGGGTTCACCCGCGCGCCACTCACCGATGAGATCGATGTCGCCGTTATTGGCGGCGGTTTCTCGGGCCTTCTTGCCGGCGCGCGGCTCAAGGAAGCGGGCATCAGAAACTTCCGCATCATCGAAGCCGGTGGCGACTTCGGCGGCACGTGGTACTGGAACCGCTATCCAGGTGCGCAATGCGATATCGAGTCTTACTGCTACCTGCCGCTTCTGGAGGAACTCAACTACATCCCGAAAGAGAAGTACTCCTATGTCACCGAAATTTTCGAGCATAGCCAGCGAATCGGCCGCGAGTATGGCCTCTACGATGTCGCCTGCTTCCAGACGCGCGTAACCGCCCTCGACTGGGACTCAAACACCAAGAGCTGGGTCATCTCGACAAACCGGAATGACCGGATGCGAGCGCGGTTTGTGATCATGGCGCTCGGCCCGGCCTCACGACCGAAGTTACCCGGAATACCCGGCATCGATGAGTTCGGAGGCCACGCCTTCCACACGAGCCGGTGGGACTACGACTACACGGGCGGAGACACGACTGGCGGTCTGACGAAGCTCGGCGACAAGCGCGTTGCCGTCATCGGCACGGGCGCCACCGCCATCCAATGCGTACCTTTCGTCGCAAGGTACGCAAAGCAGCTGTATGTTTTCCAACGTACTCCCTCCTCCGTCGATCTCCGCGGCAACAAACCAACCGATCCGGAATGGGCCAAGACGCTGAAGCCGGGCTGGCAACGTGCACGGCGCGAGAACTTCGCCGGCATTCTGACGGGACAAGCTTTCGAAGAAGATCTGGTCAACGACGGCTGGACCGACATCTTCAGGAACGTGCTCGCCATGCCGAAATCCGACAAGCCGATGACGCCGGAGGAGATCGCGCTCACGATGGAGCTTGCCGATTTCCGGAAAATGAACGGGATCCGCTCGCGCGTCGACGAAACCGTCAGGGACCGGCATACTGCCGAGGCGCTGAAGCCGTGGTACCGCCAGTTCTGCAAACGGCCGACGTTCAATGACGAATATCTCCCCGCCTTCAACCAGCCCAATGTCGAACTCGTCGACGTCAGCGGAGCCAGGGGCGTCGAGCGCATCACCAGAAAAGGCGTTTTCGCCAACGGCAAGGAGTACGAAGTCGATTGCATCATCTTCGCGTCAGGCTTTGAGATCTCGACCGCGTTCAAGCGGCGGATCGACATCCAGATCAGGGGCGAGAACGGAAAGTCCCTCTTCGACCATTGGGCCGATGGCTTTCGGACGCTGCACGGGTTCACGACACGCGGCTTTCCGAACTGGTTCTATATCGGAATCTCGCAGAACGCGCTGTCGGTAAACATGACGGCGATGTTCGATGAACAGGCGCGGCACATCGCCTATGTCATCAAGGAGACGCGGGCGCGCCAGGGCAAGACCGTGCAACCAACGCAGGAGGCCCAGGACGCCTGGGTCGACTTGATCTCCAAGATGCAAATCAACAACCGGGCCTTTCTCGAAGCCTGCACGCCAGGCTACTACAACAACGAGGGTAGCGTGCGCGCTGGCCTCGGCTCCGGCACATACACGCCTGGCATCAACGCGTTCAACGCGCTGCTCCAGGAATGGCGTGAACAAGGCGAGATGAAGGGTCTCGAAATCGGTAACTAGTCCACGCGCTTTTTTTGGCTGCGGTGGCGCTTCTCGCGTCTCTTTATCGCGCTTGGGGCCTTCAAGGCTGCCTCGCGTGCGCGGCGCGCCCAGCGCACGAACTCTTCGGGATCGTCGTAGAGTCGGTCAGGCACGGTGTAGTACGAGGTTACAATGGTCTCGCCATTTCGCTTTTTGAAGGAAAACGGTTGCGCGTTTTCCTCACGATAGGCAGCCACACTGCCCTCATCGGTTCGAAAATAGATCCGCTCGTCGATCACGAATCCAAGCAGCGCGCCACCCGCCTTGATGCCGTCGAGCCCGAAAAACCGCTTCGCCTCGACCTTTCCAAGTGGCGCGAGGACATCGAATAAATAATCGCGAAAACCCGGCGAGGTCGCCACGCGCGCGTCACTCAGCGGGTTTCGCGGGCGCGATCGAGACGGATTCCCCGCAGCCGCAGGCCGCCGTCTGGTTCGGATTGTTGAAGACGAAGCGCGCGCCCAGTTTCTCTCGTACAAAATCCATCTCGGTCCCGATGAGGAACAGAATGGCCTTCGGGTCGATAAAAATCCTCACGCCCTTGTCCTCGACAACCTCGTCTAGCGGCTTCGGCTCGGTCTCGTAGTCCATGGTGTAGCTCATGCCAGCGCAGCCGCCATTGGTTACGCCGACGCGCACGCCTTGATACTGGCCCTCGGCATTGGCCATGATTTCGTTGATCCGTGCAGCCGCCGCATCGGTGAGCCGGACGGCTTTGGGGCGCTCCCGGCGCGGACCCCTCGCTGTCGGTGTCGCGTTTGTGCTCATCAGAACATGTTCAGTTCGAGTTTCGCTTCTTCGCTCATGCGCTCGGGAGACCAGGGCGGATCGAAGGTCATGTTGACGCTCACCTTGCCGATTCCTTCCACGCCTTCGAGCGCGCTCTGGACCATTCCAGGCATCTCGCCCGCCACCGGACAGCCCGGCGCCGTAAGGGTCATCTCGACGGTCACGTCCTTCGCGTCCGAGACATCCACTTTGTAGATAAGTCCGAGTTCGTAAATGTCGACAGGGATCTCCGGATCGTAAACCGTCTTGAGAGCGGCGATCAGCTTCTGCGTAAACGCCTCGAGCTCTTCAGCCGACAGCGCCGATCCCTCGAGTTTGAGCGGTTCGGCGTTCATTCGGTGCGCGCGGACGTGCCGCCCTCCAGAGCCGATTTCATCGTATGCCAGGCGAGCGTGGCGCACTTCACGCGCATTGGAAACGCGGAAACACCCCCCATGACTTCGAGCTGTTCGCGATCTTCGTCGTTGAGTTCGCTACCGCCCTCGCCTTTCACCAGGTGCAGGAACCCGTCCATCAGCTTTTCAGCTTCGCCGACGGTACGCCCGGCGACCATCTCGCTCATCAGCGAAGCAGAGGCCTGGCTGATGGCGCAGCCTCGCCCTTCGAAGCGAACATCGGAAATGCGGCCATCCTGGCCGACATCGAGATAGACCTTCACCTTGTCGCCGCATAGCGGATTGTGGCCCTCGCCCACATGCGTGGCACCAGCGAGCGCACCGAACCGCCGCGGATGGCGCGAGTGATCGAGGATCACCTCCTGGTAAAGTTCGCGCAGCGAGTCGTCCATCAGCCGAGGATCTTTCTTGCCTTGTGAAGAGCGGCGACCGCGCGATCAACCTCTTCATGCGTGTTGTAGAGGCCGAAGGAAAGCCGCGTGGTCGAGGCGACCCCAAAACGCTCCATCAGCGGCTGGGCGCAATGATGTCCAGCGCGAACCGCTACGCCTTCCCTGTCCAGTATGGTGGCGACATCATGAGCGTGCATCCCCTCCGCTTCGAAGGACAAGATAGGCCCCTTCCCTGGCGCATCACCGATGATGCGCACCCAGTTGAGCGCGCCGAGTTCCTTCCGCGCGTGCTCGAGCAACGCCTGTTCATGCGCGCGCAATCCCTCGTGATCGAGCCCATCGAGATAGGAGATGGCCGCAGCCAGCCCGACCGCCTCTATTATTGGCGGCGTCCCGGCTTCGAAACGCGCCGGCGGATCGGCATAGGAGATCTCTGCTCGCGTCACTTCACGGATCATCTCGCCGCCGCCGTTGAAGGGGCGCATGGATTTGAGCAGAGCGCGCTTGCCATAGAGAGCGCCGATTCCGGTCGGGCCATAGAGCTTGTGACCTGTAAGGGCGTAAAAATCGATATCGAGGTCCCGCACGTCGATTGTCTCGTGGACAGCGCCCTGGCAGCCGTCGGCAAGGACCGGCACGCCACGCGCATGCGCAAGGCGCACGATTTCCTTCAATGGATTGACGGTCCCTAGAACGTTGGACATGTGCGCCACGGCCACGAGGCGTGTGCGCGGGCCGATGGCGAGGGCCAGCTCCTCCAAGTCGAGCGCGCCATCGTCCGATACATCAATCCATTTGAAAGTGGCGCCCCTGCGCTCGCGCAGGAAATGCCATGGCACGATATTCGAGTGGTGCTCCATGACCGTGAGCACGATCTCATCGCCTTGCTGGATACGCGGCTCCAGAAAGGAATAGGCGACGAGATTGATCGCCTCCGTTCCGCCTTTGGTGAAGACGATCTCGTCCGCGTGCGCGGCATGCAGGAACCTTCGCACTGTCTCGCGCGCCGCTTCATAACGTCCCGTCGCCACGGCCGAGAGAAAATGCACACCGCGATGGACATTTGCGTATTCGCTGGTGGCGAAATGCGCCATGGCATCGATTACCGGGCGCGGCTTCTGGGCCGAGGCGGCGTTATCGAGATAGACGAGGGGCTTGCCATGCACCTCACGACCGAGAATCGCGAAATCCCGCCGCGCCAAGGCCAAGTCGAAACCCTTCACGATCCGGGTCTGGGCCGTCATGCTACAGCCCCCGTCTGACTTGCCACCGCGCGCTCAACCTTTGCCCACGCCTTGGCGCGCAAACGTTCGTCCTCAATTAAGAGCAGAGCGTCTTCGAGGAATGCCCGCACCAGGAGGTTGCGCGCTTCGCTCTCGGGCACACCGCGGGAGCGAAGGTAGAACAGCGCTTCGGTGTCGAGATCGCCGACCGCTGCGCCATGTGCACATTTCACATCGTCTGCTAGGATTTCGAGTTCCGGTTTCAGATCGGCTTCCGCGCCGTTTTCCAGGAGAAGCGCCTTGGCGGTCTGGCGGCTGTCCGAGCCATTTGCGCCTTGAGCAACGGTAATTTTGCCCTGATAGACGCCGCGCGCCGTCCCGCCGATCACCTTCTTAAACAGCTGGACAGACCGGGTTTCGCCGGACGCGTGATAGATCTCAGTCGTCACATCGGCATGCGCATGTCCGCCAAGCACGCTGGCTCCCGAAAGGAGCGCAGAAGCGCCAGGCTCCCTGAGCGTCAACCGCAGGTTCAGCCGCGCCGGCGCGGCGCCACCGTTCACGAGGTGCGCACGAAACTCGCCATCGCGAGCGACGCGCACCGCGATGTCCTCCAGCTGAATCGAGTCTGGCGCTGCATCTGCAAACCGGAGCAACGTCATCCTGGAGCCCGGCCCCACAACGATTTCGACACCGAGATTGGAAAATCGCGCCGTCGAGGGAGTTTCCTCGACCGCAAGCTCAGCTCGATCTTCCAGTACGATCAATGCGCGTGCGTGGCCTGAACCGCCGGAGAACTGCACGCTTACTGGTTCCTTCGCCTTCAATCCTTTCGGAATTCGCAGGGCAAATCCGCTCTCGCCGAACGCGAGAGAGGCCGCAGGAATGCTCTGAGCCGCAGCACTCTTGCCAAGATGCTGGCGCACCCAATCCGGCGCCTCCGCCAATCGCGCGAAATCGACCAGCTCGGCACCAGATGGAAGACCTGCGACAGCGAACTCGACGCGGCCAGGCGCAATGCCATTTGCCGCTTCGAGGGCCTGCTTCAGATCGGTGTATTTCCAGTCCTCGATGCGCCGGTTCGGCACGCCCTCGCGCTCAAAGACTTCGTTCGCGCGCGCCCGGCGTTCGGCGAGCCATGGCGCTGTCAGCGCCCTGGCCGATGATTGGAAGATCAGTTCTGCCGGCGAGGCCGTCATGCCGGAACGACCTTTTCATATCCGCGCTTCTCGAGTTCCAGCGCGAGCTCCTTTCCGCCCTCGGCGGCAATCCGGCCCTTCAACAGCACGTGCACCCTGTCCGGGACAATGTGCTCGAGCAGCCTCTGGTAATGCGTGATCACGAGCATCGCGCGATCGTGCCGGCGCATCGCGTTGACGCCTGTAGCGACGAGCTTCAGGGCATCGATATCGAGTCCTGAATCCGTTTCGTCGAGGATCGCAAGCGAAGGTTCGAGCACCTGCATCTGCAGGATTTCGAGTCGCTTCTTTTCGCCGCCCGAAAAACCGACATTGATCGGACGGCGGAGCATTTCCTCCGATACCTTGAGCTGGGCCGCTTTCGCGCGCACATGCTTTAAAACGTTCAGCGCGTCGAGTTCCGCCTCTCCACGCGCGCGGCGCTGCGCATTGAGCGCCGTCTTGAGAAAGGTCAGCGTTGTCACGCCTGGGATCTCAACCGGATACTGCATCGCCAGGAACACGCCTTTCGCGGCGCGCACCTCCGGCGGTAGCGTCGAGAGATCCTCGCCGCGATAGCGGATCGTGCCCGAGGTAATTTCGTAGCCCTCGCGGCCCGCAAGCGCGTAGGAAAGCGTCGATTTACCCGAGCCATTAGGACCCATGATCGCGTGCACTTCGCCGGCGCGAAGCGACAGCGTCAGGCCGCGCAGGATCTCCTGGCCGCCGACCCGGACGTGAAGATCGCGGATCTCGAGAGCCGGTGCCGTTTCGTGGGACCGTGTTTTCACCCTACGCTCCCTTCGAGACTGATACCGACGAGCTTTTGGGCTTCCACAGCAAATTCCATCGGCAGTTGCTGGAGCACCTCGCGACAGAAACCACTGATGATCAGGGCGACTGCCT
>Ga0070734_10001385_pt1 | contig 35632 bp, 26 predicted proteins | sample Coa_R1_8_FD_66444 | JGI IMG/M metagenome (GOLD analysis project Ga0070734, IMG submission 66444) | Surface soil microbial communities from Centralia Pennsylvania, which are recovering from an underground coalmine fire - Coalmine... | ecosystem: Environmental > Terrestrial > Soil > Unclassified ...
TCGTCCAGAGCCGCCAGCCATGCAAGCCGCGGTGCGGTCAGATCGGCACGCGCCGTCAACTTCTCCTGCGTCGTCGGCGTGGCGAAGCGGTTCCACGGACAAACCGCGAGGCAATCGTCGCAGCCATAGATGCGATTGCCCATCAGTGCTCGCAGCTCACGCGGAATCGCGCCCTTGTGCTCGATGGTGAGATAGGAGATGCAGCGCCGCGCATCGAGACGATACGGCGCCGGAAATGCCGCAGTCGGACAGACGTCAAGACAGGCGCTGCAGGTCCCGCAATGGTCGGACTCCGCCGGGTCAGGCGGCAGCTCCAGCGTGGTAAAGAGCGCGCCGAGAAACAGCCAGGAGCCGAATTGGCGCGACACGAGATTCGTGTGCTTGCCTTGCCAACCCAGGCCGGCAGCCGCGGCCAGCGGTTTTTCCATGACGGCTGCGGTGTCAACGAAAACCTTGGCATCACCGCCTGCCCGAGCAAGGAGCCAGCGGGCCAGCGCTTTGAGCCGCTTCTTAATGACGTCGTGATAATCATCGCCCTTCGCGTAGACCGAGATGGCGGCCCGGTCGGGCTTCGCCAGGATCGCGGTTGGGTCGTGATCCGGGCCGTAATTGACCCCGAGCATCACGATCGTGCGGACCTCCGGCCACAAAATGCGCGGATCGCCGCGCCGTTCGGGGCGCGCCGCCATCCAGTGCATATCGCCTTGAAAGCCTCGGGCCAGGAAGTCGGCGAAGGCTTGCTGCACGCTCGGCGCGATTGCGGGACTTGCGACCGCGATCGCATCGAAGCCGAGCGCCGCCGCTGCCTTTGCGAGGGCGCGCTTGATGTCGTCTGGCGCGGTCAGAAGTCGAGATCCGCGTACGTCCGCGACGGTGCAATCCCCGGAAAAAATTCGTTCAGCAGGGGCCGGAACGAGGGCCGCGACTTCACCCTCGCGTACCAGTTCTTGGCTGCCTCGTCCTGATGCCACGGCACGTCGCCCAGATAATCAATCGCCGACAGATGCGCCGCCGCTGCAAGGTCCGCATAGCTCATCCGCTCGCCGGCCAGCCAATCGCGGGTGCGCACCAACCAACTGATATAGTCCAGATGATACTTGATGTTAGATAGTGCCGCACGAATCGCGTCAGGTTCCGGTGCCCCGCCCCCATAGGTCGGGGTCATAAGCCGCTTGAGCACCCGCTCGGTCAACAGTGGGCCGCTGACTTCAGCGTAGAACTTGTCATTGAACCAACCCAACAGGCGCCGGACCTCGACCCTCCCGGCGGCGTCGATCGGCAACAGCCGATGGTTGCCGAGTGCAGCGCCCCGCGTTTCGTCAAGATATTCCGCAATGATCGAGGCGCCCGGCACGGCCGGATGTCCCTCTTCCAGCAACACCGGGGTCGTGCCGGCTGGATTGAGGATCAGAAACTCATTCCGTCGCTCCCACGGGCGCTCCTCGATGAGCATGGGATTGAGACCGTACTCACCCGCCGCGATGCGGACGAATCTGGAGTGGGGACAGAACGGATGATGGAACAATGTAAGCATCGCGTTGGATATGACTCGGCGACAGGCAAATACCTTCGAAAGGAACGTATAGAAATCCACAATGCGTTCAAATGCGGGCAATGCAATGCCCGACTGATTGATCCTTGGATCAGCCTTAACCCAATATCAACGCAGACCGTTGAGGAGACAAGGGTCTGGTCGCAATTCCCGTCTGGCTGAACCCAAGGTGGATTGCGATCCGGCTTCGCCTTCTCTTTGCGGTCGTGCTGGCTCGTCAGTGGCCTTCATTCAGCCCCCGTGCCCTGTTTGCTGAGGCCGTCAAAACGACCTGACGTCGTTGGCACCCGGGATCAAGTCCGGCGGCGCATGACGCTAGAGCGCGGTCGCTCTCTCTTGCCCTGCCGACCGGCTTGGGCCACAAGCAGGCGGCTCGAGGCTGGCATGGGATCGCTTTTCAGCAGCCTTCGCGGCTTACCACGGAGTTCCTATTCATGTTGGTAGATATCTTCAAGGCAGCTGGCCTTGGCATTGTCGAGGGCCTGACGGAATACATTCCCGTGTCGTCGACCGGACACCTGCTCCTGCTCCAACATTTTTTTGGTTTCGGCGACGAGGATTTCGGCAACACCTTCGCGGTCCTGATCCAATTGGGCGCGATCCTTGCGCTGCTGAGCATCTACTTCACGAAGCTGTGGACGCTCGCAACCGGAATGCTTTCCGATGCCAAGGCGCGAAGGTTCGTGTTTGGCGTCCTGATCGCATTCTTGCCGGCCGCAATCGTCGGCGCCGCGTTGCACAGCTTCATCAAGGGCGTGTTATTCAACCCGTGGATCGTCTGCTTCAGCCTGATCACCGGCGGGGCGGTCTTGCTCTATGTGGACAGCCTCGACCTACGTCCGCGCTATCGCGATGCGACGGGCTTTTCGCTTCCAGTCTATCTCGGCATCGGCATCTGCCAGTGCTTCGCGATGATTCCGGGGGTTTCGCGTTCCGGCGCCACCATCGTATCGGCTCTGCTGCTTGGCGCCGACCGCCGCTCAGCGGCGGAGTTTTCGTTTTATCTCGCCATGCCCACCATGGCCGGCGCCTTTGCGTACGACCTCTACAAGAACGGGGCACATATGAGCGCCAGTAATGTTCTTGTGGTCGCGGTCGGATTCGTTGCATCGTTCATCGCCGGATGGTTCGTGGTGAAGAGGTTTCTCGACTATGTGTCGGGGCACGGCTTCGACCTGTTCGCCTGGTGGCGGGTGGTTGTCGGCACGCTCGGCCTGATCGGGCTCGCGCTGGCGTGAGGCGGAAAATTGAGGGGCGCCACATCGCACAGGAGACGGGACCGCCTAAGTCCGCTTTTTCTGCCGCACGGATTACGTTGACGCTGGTTTAACCGACGCGCCCTATCTCAGGCGCACCACTGCATCGACCGCCATCACGCCACTGCCTTGCGGGCGCACGATCAGGGGATTGACCTCTGCTTCGATCACGGACGGCTCGGCGACGAGCCGCGACAGGGCGGTGATGGCCTGAGCGAGCGCGACGATGTCGCCTGCCGGCTTGCCCCGATAGCCGGCCAGGAGCTTCAGTCCTCGCACCTCAGCTATCATTTCGCGGGCCGTATCGGCATCGACGGGGGCAAGGCGCAGGCTGCGGTCACGATAGATTTCCGTGTGGATGCCTCCGGCCGCCACCAACACCAATGGCCCGACATCGGGATCGATCCGGTAGCCGATCAACACTTCGCTCATGCCGGCGATCATCGGCTGCACCAGGACGCGCTGCGCCAGCGACAGCCGGGTGCGCATCGCCGCGATCGCAGCAACAAGCGCCGGCCCATCGGGAATGCCGAGCGTCACTCCGCCGATATCGGATTTGTGGGTGACGGCGGAGGACAGCACCTTGAGCGCGACTGGATAGCCGAAGGGCAATGTGGGTGCTTCCACGGTATTCGCGTCGAGCGTCACCGATGGAGCGCGCGGGATGCCGAGCTGATCGAGCAACGCGTAGGCCTCAAGTTCGTCAAGCGTGCGGGGAGGGTCGGACCACCGCAGATGGTCCGGGGTGTGGTGATGCGGCCTCGCCGAACATGCTGAAGCGCTGTCACCCGGCCGCTCCGCGGCCGACCTCCCCCCTTCAGGGGGAGGTGTGGACCCCGCCTCCCGTCGCCCCAGAGCGGCAGCAACTGCGTCCGCGCAGGCTTCGGGCGTGTAGAAATTCGCAACACCCGCCTCGCTCAGCCTCGCTCGCGCCTGCGGGGCTTCCGGAACCAGGAACACGGCGATCGGCTTGTTGCTCGCTGCGCTGTCGATGATCGGCTGCACGGCGAGTTGCGGATAGAAACGCGCCGATGAGCCGACCACGACCACGACCAGGTCAAACTCAGGTGCGGCGGTCAAAATGTCGAGCGCCGCCTTCATCACGTCGTAACGAGCCCCGGCAAGCGTGAGATCAATGAGCCGCGACCGCGATACCTTGATGCCAGCCGCATCCAAGCGATCGTACGTGACTTCGCTCGGCGCCGCCACGTCAATGCCGCGCGCCGCCAGCGGATCCACCACCATGGCGGCGCCGCCCGCCGTGGTGGTGACAACTGCCACGCAGGGATTGCGCTTCTCGCGCCGCGGCGGCACGCGCGCCAGCAGCGGCAGGCCTTCGATCAGCGCGGACAGCGTTTCGACCCGGGCGATGCCACAATCGCGGAAAAAAGCATCGGCGACGTCGTCTTCGCCCGCGAGCGCGCCCGTATGGGTCACGGCGAGTTCGCGCCCTTGCGCGGAGCGGCCAAGCTTATAGGCGAGCACCGGCTTGCCGAGATTGGCCGCGCGCTTCGCGAACGCCCGTAGCTTGCCGGCATGGCGCAGCGTTTCAAGAAACAGCAGATAGCCGTCGATCTCCGGATCATCGAGCACGGCGTCGCAGATCTCGCCGAGCGACAGATCGACCTCGTTGCCAACCGACACCAACGCGGCAAAGCCGATGCCGCAGCTTTTGCCGCGCGACAGCAACGTGCCGATCATGCCGCCGCTATGGGAGGCCGCGAAGATGCGCCCGGTCGGCAGGTCCGGCTCGTCGAACGCCGCATTGGCGGTGAGCAACATGCCGTTGCGTAGATTGACGATCCCGAGGCTGGATGGTCCGACGACGCGCATGCCGGTGTGCGCTACGATCTCCCGAACGCGCATCTCCCGCGCGTGCCCGGCTTCTCCGACTTCAGCAAATCCATCAGTCAGCACAGTCGCAACCGCCACGCCGGCACGTGCACACGCCTCGAGTGCTTCCATCACGCCTTCGAGCGGGGTCACCACATAGGCATGCTCAGGAACTTCCGGCAGCGCATCGATCGAGGGCCACGCTCTCTCGCCCAGCACCTCGCGGCGTCGCGCATTGACCGGATAGATGCGTCCCGCGTAGCCCGCCTGACGCAGGAATCTCAGCGGTCGACCAGCCGTCTTGCCGGGGTCGTTCGACTGTCCGATGACCGCAACGGAACGGGGGGAGAAGAGGACGCGTCCCAGCCGTTCTTCACCTCCCCCTGAAGGGGGGAGGTCGGCCCGCGTCAGCGAGCCGGGAGGGGGTGACCGCGCTTCCGCATACGCTGCTCGGCTGTCATTTGCTGAAGCGCCGCCACCCCACCCCGGACTGCCCGCGGCAGTCCGACCCTCCCCCTTCAGGGGAGGATGACCACCCGCGGGTCCCTTATTCTCAGGGGGTGGTGAACTCATGTCACTCCGCCGCATCGGCCCGTCGCCCGCGTTGATCGAAGCGGCGCTCGAAAATCTCCTCGGCGATGCGGTTCTTGAGGATTTCCACCGAGCCGCCAGCGATCATCCAGCCGCGGCAGCGGCGCATGCAGTATTCCACCAGAGTGTCGCGACTGTAGCCGGTGGCTCCCATGGCCTGCACGGCTTCATGCGCGACTTCGAATCCGGCGAGGTTACAAGCGGCCTTGGCGAGCGAAGTCTCGTAGGCCGACGGGAAGCCGCGATCCGCATTGACGGCAGCGCGATACAGCAGCAGTTGCGCGCCTTCGAGCCTGAGCGCCATATCGGCGAACTTCCACTGCAGACCCTGGAATTCGCACAAGGGGCGGCCGAACTGCACGCGGGTCGCGACATGGTCGCGCGCCGTGTTGAAGGCGTAGCGCCCGAACGCGAGCGCACGCGCGGCATTGCCGATACGCTCGACGTTGAAGCCTGCGATCTGCTTTTTGAACCCGCCCGGCCCCAGCAGCACGTGGTCGGCCGGAATGCGACAATCATCGAAATGCAGCTCGCACCATTCCTCGCCGCTCATGAAGCTCGATGGTGGACCGATGCGGAACCCTGGCGTGTCACGCGCCACGATCACGGAGCCGATGCCGCCTAATCCGGGGCCAAACCGCAGATAGATGAGGAACACCGCGGCGTCCGGACTGAACGTGGAAAATACCTTGGTGCCGTTGATGACGTAGTTGGCGCCATCCGGCTGTGCAGTGGTTTTGAGGTCGGTCACTGCCGAGCCGGCATCGGGCTCCGACATGCCGAGGCTCATCACGGCACGGCCCGCGAGCAGATCCAGGAGATACTTCTTCTTCAAGGCCGGCGAGGCGTATTCCGCAAAAGTGCGGATCGGGCCGAAGCTGCCGGACTGTACGACGTCGGCGCTGCGCGGGCACACGAGCGCGACCTGCTCGATTGCGATCACGGCATCCATCAGCGAGCCGCCCTGGCCGCCATCGGCTTCCGGCAGCGTGATGCCCATCAAGCCCTGCCGGCTCATGCGCTGCGCCACCTCGAATGGAAACCGCGGATTGTGGGCGCGCGTAAGCGCGCCGACCTCAAGCTCTGCCAGCGCGAATTTTCGTACCGCGTCGGCGAACAATTTCTGTTCTTCGGTGAATTCGAAATTCATGAGGTATGGGCTTTCGAAATTCCCATCAATGTCATCGTCCGCGAAGGCGGACGATCCAGTAACCAATGGTGATTGGCATAAAGCGGAGACCCGGGGTTACTGGATGCCCCGCTTTCGCGGGGCATGACAGGCTGAGCACGGTCAAGTCTATTGCCATAAATAGCGAGTCCCGGGCTATTCCGCCTTGGCACCGGAAGCCTTAATGACCTTCGACCATTGGGTCTCTTCGCGATCAATATCGGCGGCGTATTCCTCGGGCGTGCTCGGCAGCGGTTCGGCGCCCTCGACCGCGAGCCGGTTGCGCACCTCGTCGGATGCGAGCGTCGCCCGCAAGGCGGCATCGAGACGATCGATGATCGGGCGCGGCGTCCCGGCCGGTGCTACCAGGCCATAGCGCAGAACCGCGTCGAAGCCGGGCACGCCGGATTCCGCGACGGTCGGCATATCTGGTACGAGACTGGACCGCTTTGCACTTGTGACCGCAAGCATCCGCAGCAGCCCGCTCTTTGCGCTCTCATGCACCGCCGGAATGGGCGAGAACGAGAGCGGGATATGACCGCCGAGCAGGTCTGTTACGGCCGGGCCGGTGCCCTTATAGGGGATATGCGTCAGCTTAATCCCAGTCTCGATTGCGAAATATTCGCCCGCCACATGGCCCACCGTGCCGATTCCGGCAGAGCCGTAATTGACCTTGCCGGGATTGGCCTTGGCGTAGGCGATCAATTCCGCGATGGAGTGCACCGGAAATGACGGATGAACCACGATAGTGCTCGGCGCCACCCCGATACGGCCGATCGGCGCGAAATCCGCGCGCACATCGTAGCCTACATTGGGGAACAGCGACGGACCGATCGCCAGCGTACCGGTGTAGCCGAGCGCGATCGTGTAACCGTCAGGTGCACTCTTGGCGACCTGCCGCGTGCCAAGCGTGCCGCCGGCACCGCCGCGGTTGTCGACCACGAACTGCTGTCCGATCGCCTCCGCCATCCGATCGGTGACGATGCGCGCCACGATGGTGGTGCTGCCGCCGGGCGGGAACGGCACCACGAGGGTGATCGGGCGGGTGGGGTAGGTTTGAGCAGCCGCGATGGTGGCGAGCCCGGACACGACGGCGGCCGTCAGCAACGTGATGCAGCCTCCAACTGCTCGAACGCCGGTGAGGCGCGATATGCGGAGCGCCATTGCAAATGTCTCCTCGTTGCGGGTCAGCCACCACCATAGCAGCGCAGGGGCGCAGGCGTGACTCTCAATCTCAATTCGTATGATATTCAACCGGCGGCCTGACGCCACGATTTCTTAGTTGATCAATTCTTAGTTGATCAATTCGGTGGCGGACACCATTAGTCTCACTGGAATTTCCAATCCGAGCGCCTTAGCAGTCTTGCGGTTGATGACGAACTCGAACTTGGTCGACTGCCGGATCGGCAGATCGGCCGGCTTCGCGCCTTTGAGGATGTTGCCGGTGTAGACGCCGACTTGGCGATACATGTCGGCGCCGTCGGCTCCGTAGCTCATCAGCCCTCCGGCTTCGACCGTGGCGCGGTCCGGATAGGCCGCAGGAATCTTCTCGCGGGCGGTGAGGGCGACCAACTGCTCGCCGCGGCTTTGGAAAAGCCCATCGGCAGCGACAAAGAGGATATCATCCGCGCGTTCGTGGGCGAGGCTGGCAATTGCCGCGTCGATCTCGCGGCTCGTGTTGGCATTGAGGACCTGGGTTTGCAGCCCGACGGACCGGGCAGCGCTCTGCACGCTCTGCAATGTGGATTCTGCACTCGGACGATTGGCCGGATTAACGAGAATGGCCACGCGAACGGCCTTGGGAGCCAGTTCATGCAGGAGTTCCAGCCGTTTTGCGGACACATCAAGAAAGAAATAATTGATGCCGGTTGCGTTGCCACCCGGCCGGGCGAAACTGGCGACAAGACGCGTCTTGACGGGATCTATGCCGACACTGAAAACGATGGGAATTGTCTCTGTTGCGGCCTTGGCGGTGGTCGTCACGAGCGTGTTGCCGGGCGTGGCAATGACGGCGACACGCCGGCGGACCAGATCGGCCATCAACCCCGGTAATTGGTCGAATTGGCCGTCCAGCCAGTGATACTCGACAGCTACATTGCGGCCCTCAACGTAGCCAGTTTCGCCCAGGCCCTTGCGGAACGCGGCCACAACGCCCAGGGAAGCGCCGGCCGACCTCGTGGTGACGAACGCAACCAGCGGCAGCACCGGCTGCGCCCCGGCAGCAAGCGGCCAGGCCGCGGCGCTACTGATCCCTGCGATGAACTCGCGCCGCCGCATCAGCAAGCCCTCTCTTGAGTTTGACAACCTACTGCAGTCCGGTCGCGCGGAAAACGAATAAAAGCACGGCCGAGACCTCGCATCCTGGATCTGCGCATCGCATTGCTGCAAAGCAATGGGACGAGGGCAACAGGGGTCGACCGACATCCATTTTGGTCGTCGCAAAGTCAAGCAAAGTGTTGTCTCTGGCGGCCCGAAGGCCTGATACAAGTCATCGCGCTTCGAGAGATACTTTGCACGCAAAGCACCAACGGGAGCACCATCATGGGGGCGAGGCAGTTCGGCGCACGAGTGGCGCGGGTCGAAGACCCGGCGCTCCTCACCGGCCGGGCACGCTTTGTCGATGACATCAAGTTGCCCGGCGTGCTCCATGGCTGCTTCGTACGCAGCCCGCATCCGCACGCGCGGATCAGGGCGATCGACACGGTGGCGGCGCTGGCTATGCCAGGCGTTCACGCCGTACTGACCGCACGCGACATGCCGGGCCGCCTTGCCACTGACCCGATTCCAACGCCTGTGCCGAACCCGTCGATCACGACGATGCGTACCCAACGCGCGCTTGCCTGCGAGGAAGTTTGCTACGTGGGCGAGGCAATCGCGCTCGTCGTCGCGGAGAACCGATATGTCGCCGAGGATGCGGCGGCCGCCGTGCTGATCGAGTTCGAGCCGCTGCCCGCCGTGAGCGACGGGCTGGATGGCATGGCACCGGGCGCGGCGCGCTCCCACAGTGATCTCGCCAGCAACGCCGCGGCCCGCGCGGCGATGAGCTACGGCGATGTGGATGCGGCATTCGCCGGCGCTGCGCATGTCGTCGAAGAGGAAATCTTCCAGCATCGTGGCGCCGCCATGCCGCTTGAAGGCCGCGCGGTGCTGGCAAGCTACGATCTCGTCAATGACCTGCTGACCGTGTGGTCGGCAACTCAGACACCCCACATTTGCCAGCGCACCATTGCGGATCTGCTGGAACGCGAGCTTCCCTCCGTAAGGGTAATTGCGCCTTTTGTCGGTGGCGGGTTCGGCACCAAAGCGCCGTTCTATGCCGAGGAGATCGTCATCCCGGTCGCCGCCATGAAGCTTGGCTGTCCGGTCAAATGGATCGAAGACCGGCGCGAGCATTTCCTGTCCGCCACGATGGAGCGCGACCAGCATTGGAAGGTCGCCGTGGCGGTCAATCACGACGGCCGCATTCTTGGCCTTCGCGGCTCGATGATCCACGACAACGGCGCCTATCTGCCCTGGGGCATCATCGCGCCCTACATCGCGGCGACGACATTTCCGGGCCCCTATGTGGTGCCGGCCTTCCGGTTCGAGACCACGGTCGTGCTTACTAACCGAGTGCCGACTACGGTGGTGCGCGGTGCCGGCCGGCCTCAGGCCGTATTTGCGATGGAACGCCTGATGGACGCTGTGGCCCACGAACTTTCGATCGACCGCGCAGAATTACGTCGCCGCAACATGATCAGGCCGGAGCAGATGCCATACAGCGTCGGGCTGGTGTTCAGGGACGGGAAGCCGCTCGTCTATGCGAGCGGCGATTTTCCGCGCAGCCAGGAACGCGCCCTGGCGCTCTCGAACTACGACGGGTTCCCGGCGCGCCAGAAGAGTGCCCGCGCGGAGGGGCGCTATGTCGGGATCGGCATCGCCAATTACGTGGAAGGCACGGGCCTTGGACCGTTCGAGGGCGTGACAGTGCGCATTCTCCCCAGCGGCCGCGTCGCGGTCACAACCGGCGCCGCCACCCAGGGCCAAGGCACGCACACCATGCTGGCGCAAATTGTTGCCGACCACCTCGGTGCTCGCATCGAGGATATTGTCCTGACGGCGGGCGATACTAATGCGATCAGCCAGGGGATCGGTGCCTTCGCGAGCCGACAGGCCATCAATGCCGGCAACTCGGCGATGATCGCCGGCGACAACGTGAGGGCGCAGGTGGTCGCACTCGCAGCCCGCACGCTTGGAGTTGTGGAAACCGAGATCGACGTGGAGGACGGGCGTGCGATCGCCCGCGGCGGCAACAAGCCGGTCCTGACGTTCGGGGAGCTTGCCCGCCTGGCTCAGGGCATGCCGGGCTTCTCTCTTGCTGCTGGCCAAAAGCCAGGCCTTGAGCACACAGCCTACTTCGCGCCGCCCCAGGCGTCCTATTGCAACGGCACCCATGTGGCCGAAGTCGAGGTCGATCCGATGACCGGCGGCGTGACAATCCTCAACTACGTGGTCGCCCACGACAGCGGCAATGTCATCAACCCGATGCTTGTCGACGGTCAGGTCCAGGGGGGCGTCGCCCACGGCATTGGCAATGCGCTGTTCGAGTTCATGAGGTACGATGCCGACGCGCAGCCGCTTACAACTACCTTCGCGGATTATCTGATGCCGATGGCCAATGACGTGCCGGCCTGCACCATCGAACACGTGGAAACTCCGAACCCGCTCAACCCGCTCGGGGTCAAGGGCGCGGGCGAAGGCGGGACGATCCCGGCACCGGCCGCCATCATCGGGGCGATCGAAGACGCCTTGTCCCCGTTCGGCGTGCACTTCGCCGAAATGCCGCTGACGCCCGATCGCATTGTGGCGGCTCTTCACGCGGCAGGAGCCTATGAGAAACTGCGTTGAAAGTGGCCCATGGCTGATACCCAGGCACAACAGGGCTCGCCGTTCTGGCGCTTTTCGCTTCGGTTCTATCGCCAGCCCGGAGTGGCGGACGCCTGCATCGCGCTTCAGGATAGTTGCGGCGTCGATGTCAACGTCCTGCTGCTCTTTCTGTGGCTTGCCACGGCTCGGCGACGCATTCAGCTCGCTGCGGCGCGAGCCGTGTGCGCGGAGGCAACTCCGTGGCGGGACGATGTTGTGGCGCCGCTGCGCACGGTGCGGCGTCGGCTCAAGGATGGCTCGTCCTTGGTGGAACGCGGCGCGGCGGAATTATTTCGCACCAAGATCAAGGCAATCGAGCTCGAATCCGAGCGGTTGCAACAGGAAGCGTTGTTTGGGCTCGCATCCGGATTAGCGACGGAAGACGCCGCATCGGTCGAAGTGGCTGCCCGCGCCAATGTGGTGGCCTACGAACAGGTGTTGGTGCGGACCTTTACACCGGACGCGGTGGATGTGCTGATCAGCGCCCTTTTGGCCGACGAAGCCCGGCGGATGGTTTGAACGCTCAAAAGCTATCGGCAACGTATGAGACGCAGCGGCCGGCGACGGGTCTTTGCAGGGAGCCAAACCTATCATCGAAGTCTCGCTGCCGATTCCACTCGCTTGCGCTCATATCATGCTCCGAGCGTTCGCTCTCGCTGCCGCGCTGCCGCAGCTTTGTCCCACGTGGGGGGATGAAACCGTCAAACTGTGATGCGCGCCACAGCGAGGGCGCAGCCAAGCGGTAGGGTCGTTCGTGCCGTGGCAGCGGGCTCAGCCGCACGTGCGGCCGAGAACACACTGACCTACTTGGAGCGACCACAATGCCGATGATTCGAATGCGAATTGCCGTCCTCTGCCTGACTGCTGTGGCATCGAGTGGCGCAACCATTGCCCATGCGGCGCAAGCTTCCGGGCCATGCGCCCAGATCGTTGCGGCCTGTCGGGAGGCAGGATTTGTGCAGGGCGGGGCGCGGACCGGCGATGGCATTCAGCTCGACTGCGTCCGACCGATCATGCTCGGGTCGGCGCAACCGCGTCGCGCTACCAAGCCGCTGCCGCAGATCGATCCGCAGACTGTTGCCGCCTGCAAGGACAGGAATCCCGATTTCGGACAACGCACCAGGGGACCGGCGGACGCCGCACAGCCAAGCCCGCCGCCGCCCGCCGGAACCGAACCCACCACGATGGGCCCGGCACCTGCACTGCCGCCCGGGACAAAGCGGCCCAATATCGTGTTCGTGCTGACTGACGATCTCGCTACGAATCTCGTGCAGTACATGCCCCATGTCCTCAAGATGCAGCAGGACGGCGTCACTTTCGCGAACTATTTCGTCACCGATTCGCTTTGCTGTCCGTCGCGTTCATCGATCTTTACCGGACGCTATCCGCACGACACCGGCATTTATCGGAATGTCGGTGCCGACGGCGGGTATCTGGGCTTCGTTAGCCGCGGCCACGAGCATGCCACGTTTGCGACCGCGCTCGCGGCCGCCGGGTATCACACTGCGATGCTCGGTAAATATCTCAACGGCTATCAACCGCAACGTAACTCCGTTGCGCCCGGTTGGAACGAATGGGACGTGGCCGGGAACGGCTACCGGGGTTTCAACTACGATCTCAATCGGAACGGCAAGATCGCCCAATATGGGAACCAACCGACCGATTACATGACCGACGTTCTGTCCGCGGCGGCGGTGAACTTCATCAAGCAACAGACGGCCGATACGCCGTTCATGATCGAGGTCGCCACCTTCGCACCCCATGCGCCCTATACGCCTGCGCCGCGCAATGCCGACGCGTTCCCGGGTCTGCGCGCGCCCCGCACGCCGGCCTTCAATGCGGCACTGGATGCCGCGGCGCCTAAATGGCTGAGCAATCACCCGCCGCTTTCCGAGATGGAGGCGGCGATCATCGATAACGATTTCCGCAAGCGCGCTCAGTCGGTGCTGGCCGTCGACGCCATGATCGACGCGCTGCAGCAGGCCGTCGCGGCTATCGGTGCGACCGACAATACCTATTTCGTTTTCAGCTCCGATAACGGCTATCACATGGGTGAGCACCGTCTGATGCCGGGAAAGATGACGGCTTACGACACCGATATCCATGTGCCGCTCATCATCACCGGACCCGGCATATCGGCCGGAAGCACGGTTGAGGAGATCGTGCAGAACATCGACCTTTGCCCGACCTTTACGGAGCTCGGCTTTGCTGCGGCGCTGGCGAATGTCGACGGTCGCAGCCTCGTGCCGCTGCTGCGCGGCCAGAAGCCGCAGGGATGGCGGACGGTCGCGCTGGTCGAGCACCGGGGCCCGGTGCGCAACCTCGCCGATCCCGATCTGCCGGGCATTCGCAGCGGCAACCCGACGACCTACGAGGCAATCCGCTCCGCGACCTCACTCTATGTCGAATATGCGAGCGGCGAAAAAGAATACCACGACCTCGTGACAGACCCGTACGAGCTACGCAACACCTATTCGTCGCTGCCGGCGGACCGCAGGGCGGCGCTGCACGCGACGCTTGAAGCGGTGCAGAACTGCCATGACGCGGCAAGCTGTAAGGCGGCCGAGCACGCGGAACGCACGGCGCTGCGAAATTAAGCCGGCCTACTACCCGCATGGCGCGGGTGCGCTCTAACTCCACAGTTTCACCAGCATCGCGGGTTAAAGAACCCGCCCTGTGCCCACTCCCGGTCGGCCCATTAAGTGGGCGGAACGAAGGGGTTCCCGCGCACCGCCCTAAGTAATGTCGCCGATTAAGCCCCTGGTATAGGCAGGACCGGCATTATCTCCACGGATTCGCCAGGGAAGATTACGAAGTGCGGATGGCTTTCGAAGAGCTTCGCCGCAGCTTCGTGCGATTCCGCGCGAACGACTACGTAGGCTCCCATCTCATTGCTTACGTCTTCGATACCGCGTTGAGTGACCTTCTTGGTCTTGCCGAGCGGTCCACCCGTGCCGACGATCGCGCCCTGATGTCTTTCGACCCACGCCTTCCATGCAGCAATTCCCTCGCGTTCCTTTGCCCGCCGTTGCTCTTCAGGAAGGGCGTTCCATGCCGTCATTTTCGGGCTGGTTTTGCTACCAAGGAAGACGGCGAGATAGGTGTTGTTCGTGCTCATGATGTTTCCTTTCCTTCACGTCCGCAGGGCTGGAACAGAAGCTCGACGTAGCATCGCAGATGATCGATGCTTTCCGCGGCAACGGCGGGGTCGCGCTTGGCCTTTTGCCAAGGTGAATGCGCCCTGCAGGACAGCCTGTGTGTAGCGCGAGGCTGCGCGCTGTCCATTTCGCGTATGCGTAACGCTTGATGTCTTGCGCCATGTCGGTTTCGAGCTTGCCGGACGGAGAGACGGGACTTCATTACGGGGCTCCGCAGCCGGGCGACATTCTCCGCGGGCGTATGGCATTCTCGGCGACCGCACCGGCGGGGCGGACAAGCCTGCCCACATATGCCAAGATCCTGAGCGTTCCGCCGAAAGAGGCGAGGACCACATAAGGGAGGGATTCATGAGAACCATAGTCGCTGGGCTCTTTGTTGCATCGACACTGGCGGCCGGTACCGCTAACGCGCAATACGCGCCATTCAACGAGGCGGGCGTCACCATGGGTCACTGGCACCTCGCGTCGAAAGACGCGGAGGCCAACAAGAAAATCTTCCTCGGAATGGGCGGGCAGCCGGTCGCGGGCAATGCGCAGTCGTTGCTATTCCCGGGCATGCGCATCAACCTGACGCTCGGCAATACGCCCGGAAACGGCGGCAGCCAGGGCTCGGTGGTGAATCACGTGGGCTTCATCGTCAACAACGTGCAGGAGCGCGTGGCGCAGTGGAAGGCAGCCGGCGTGCCGGTGCTACCCGGCAACAACAACCGGCTTGATCAGGCATTCGTGGAGACGCCGGACGGCCTGCGCATCGAGATTCTCGAAGACAAGACTCAGTCGGTGCCGATCAAACACGAGCACATTCACCTCTTCCTGCCTGAAGCCGAAATTTCGAAGGCACAGGCGTGGTATGCCAAGACCTTTGGCGGGAAGGCCGGAACGCGTAATAACGCTCCGGTCGTTGATATTCCGGGCGCGCAAATCCGCTTCACCAAGGCTGATACCAAGCAGGCGCCGACCAAGGGTCGCGTGCTCGACCACTTTGGTGTCGACGTGAAGGACCACGCAGCCTTTGTGCGTAAGATCGAATCGGAGGGGATCAAGCTCGACGAGCCACCGCGCAAGAATGAAGCCACCGGCGTGATCATCACCTATATCACCGACCCGTGGGGCGCGCGCATCGAGGTCGTGCAGCGGGCCCCGGAGCCGGCAACGCGGTAAGCGCACGCCCGGAGTTGCACAACGGAAAGCTGATCTACAAGGCTGACAGTACGTCGCACATGGCTTACATTGTGAACCGTCGGGGAAGGCGAAGCCAGCGGGTCATCGTTCCCCGCTGGCAGCCGCCGCGGAGCGTGCCCCCTCCCTACCCTCCCGCGCATGCGGGGGAGGGTAGGGAGGGGGCTTGTTCGGGAGGATTCCATGTCGATTCGTATCGTGCCCGCCATCCTGGCGGCGGCTGCGTTCATGGCCTTCGGTTTTCCGCCGGCCAATGCCCAACAGCAGCCGCAGCCGCCGCAATCGTTGCGTCTCTACGTTCTCGACTGCGGCATCATCACGCCTGCCAACGTCGATGCGTACGGGTTGAAGCCGAGCGAAATGGCCGAGACGAAAATGGTCACGCCCTGCTTCCTGATCGTTCACCCGCGCGGAAGCCTGATGTGGGATACCGGCGAAATCCCCGACAGCGCCTTCAAGAATGGCGTCTCGCCCCAGAAGCTCAATGCCTTCACGGTCGATCGCCCGCTGCTGCCGCAGCTTGCCGCGATCGGCTACACCCCGGCCAACATCACCTATATGGCGCTCTCCCATTATCACGGCGATCACGTCGCCAACGCCAGCTTGTTCGCAGGTTCCACCTGGATCGTGCAGAAGGGCGATCGCGACGCGATCCTCGCACCGCGGCCAGCCAACCCCCCGGCAACCGGCCGCGTACCGGACCCGATATTCTTCGAGGGCCTCGCCAACAGCAAAACGGTTCTGCTGAACAACGAGGATCATGATGTGTTTGGCGATGGCACCGTGGTCATCAAGTCGACGCCGGGTCATACGCCCGGGCACCAGGCCCTGTTTCTCAAGCTCGCCAACACCGGCAACGTCCTGTTGTCGGGCGACCTCTATCACTATCCGGAAGAGATCACGTACAAGAAAATTCCGTCGTTCGACACCAACAAGGAGCAGACCGCGAAGAGCCGCGAGATGATTGAAGCGTTCGTGAAACAGAACAACGCGCAGCTGTGGATCCAGCACGATTACACAAGCGGCATTAAACGGAAGATGGCTCCCGCGTTTTACGACTGAGCGAGTCTGGCTCGGGACCGATCTAATGAACTCACTGTGTGTCATTCCCCGCCGTTTGCGGGGAATGACAGGGGATGGTTGGTGGCGGAATGTCGGTTCATGGGCCGGTGGTCAAAGGCGCCTGCTCACATCTCCTTTGGATCATATTCGCCATCCCTGCTGAGGACGGGTCGGGCTGCCCTCGAAACGGGAAACATGCGTTGAAGGTCCCAAATTTAGCCCCGAGCACAGGCGCGTCTCGCATACTCGGCGCCGGGGATTTCTAAAGCGGTTTTCCGGCTCACCCGAGGGGCTGAGAACAGGACTTGGTCGTCAGGTGAAGGTTCCCTCCGGCGTCCGCCAGGGCATGTTCAGCGCCCTTCTAAAGTTTAGTTAAGCCTACCATCAAGCTGGCCGCCGGCCTTCTTCCATGCATCAAGGCCGCCATTGAGATGGCAAGAGGCCGTGAGGCCAGCGTTCCGGGCTGCCTCGACTGCCATGGCGGAGCGCTCGCCATACGCGCAGTAGAACAGAAGCCGTTTACCGGTGGATTTCGCCAGCTCATACAAGATGCCGCCGCTGCGGATACTCTCCTGCAACGACGGGTACGGCACGTGCATCGACCCGGGAATCTCGCCATGGCGCTCCCGCTCGCCGCGTTCGCGCAGATCAATGAGCGCGACATCAGACCCGCCGATCATGCGTTGCGCTTCTTGCGCCGTCACCGCCCAACCGCGGCGCGTGATCTCCTCTTGGGCGAGGCCGACTTTCATGTTCGCAGGCACCGCCACATCCATCATCTTCGGATTGGGAAGCTTGAGATTGTTCATCAGATCCACAAACTCCTCGACCGACTTGACCTGAAGCCGCGGGTTGAACGCCTTCTCCTCGCCAATCGTGGAGACGGTATCGCCCTTATAGTCATGTGCCGGATAAACCAGCATCGCCTCGGGCAGCTTGAGCAGCCGTCCGAAGATCGACTCATACTCCGCGCGCGGATCGCCGTTCTGGAAATCGGTGCGGCCGGTGCCCCGGATTAACAGGGTGTCGCCGGTGAACACGCGGTCGGGCATGATGAAGCTGTAGGAATCGTCGGTGTGACCCGGCGTGTAGATGGCCTCGAGTACGAGTCCCTCGATCGTCAGCTTCTCGCCATCGCCGAGCCGCATCGAAACGACATCTGCCTTGGTCTGTTCTCCCATCACGGTGATGCAGTGCGTGCGGTCGCGCAAGGCGCCGAGGCCGGTGATGTGGTCGGCGTGAAGATGCGTGTCCAGTGCCTTGACGAGTCTGAGATCGAGCTCCCTCACGAGCTGTATATAGCGATCGACCTTCTCCAGAACCGGATCGATGATCAACGCCTCGCCGCCCGGCCGGCTTGCGAGCAGATAGGTATAGGTGCCGGATGCCTGATCGAAGAGTTGCCGGAAGATCACGGAGCGATCCCTTCTGCTGCCTCATGCCACGGCCCGCCGTTTACCCGCTCATGACGATTTGGAAACCATACGGAGTTTTGCCGGCAGCCATGTGGCTCACAGTAAGACAATTCATTTACCGCACGTGATTAGCCTTCGTGCGTCGCGGGGTCGCACGCATGGCTATCTCGGTCGTTAACGGCTTTCTGTGCTATTCGTCATGCGACGCCGCCAAGGCGGCAAAAGGCGAAAATCCGCATCCCCGTGCTGACGCGGCGAGCACAAACGGCGCCGAAACGAGCCGAGCCGACCGGCCAGCGGTGATACTCGGTGGCGCACTGAAGGCGCCCGGTGTCGAAGTGAATGTCCCCACCCCTGCGAGCCCATCGCAGAATGCGACAAGCCCGCAGAACCAGAGCCCATCAATAGACATTTTGGCGTAGCGACGTTTGTTGCCCGTCACCCGCGAGGTCCATCTTCCACCCTCCCCGCTCGTGGGGAGGGGCATGGAAGGCCTCCCAACCAGCCGATTCCATGCAACGATGATGTGTCAGGGATGTCTCCGAACACCTGTCAGGGATGTCCCCAGACAAACCATCATTGCCCGGCAATGACGTCAAACAAGCGTCAGCGAATACGCTCTGAGGCGCCCTCACGCAGCTTTCGTGAATCCGTAGAGGTTCTCCGGGTTATCGACCAGGATGCGCTTGCGGGTGGCCTCGTCGGGCGCCCACGCGGCGAGGAGGTCGAACAGCAGCGCGTCGTCCGGCAGAGTTCCGTTCTGCTCGCTCGGATGCGGCCAGTCGCTGCCCCACACCAGCCGTTCCGGCGCCGCTTTAACGAAGGCCTGTGCGGTCTTGGTCGCTTCCGGATAGTCAGGCGGCCCGATTTTGCTGTTGGAATAGGCGCCGGACAGCTTGATCCAGGTGCGGCCCCGGTCGAGAAGGCCGCGCAGCACCGCATGCGACGGATGGTCGATACCGGCCGGCAACGGCGGATGGCCGAGGTGGTCAAACACCATTTGCGACGGCAGCCGCCGCAACAGGTCCGCGTGGGCCGCGATATCCTCGCCGTCGACATTGAACTGCACATGCCAGCCGAGTTCGTTGACGCGCTTCGACAGCGGCTCGACCATGTCCCAGGTAACGACCGCATTGGCGCCGCCAAGGGAAAAGCGGATGCCGCGAATGCCTGCCTCATTGAGGTTTTTCAGTTCCGCGTCCGTGATGGTTGGATGCACGACAGCGACGCCCCTCGCGCTCGCCCCCAATTGCTTGAGCGCATCGACCGTCACCCGGTTGTCGGTAGCGTAATTGCGCGGCTGGACCACGACCACGCGGGTCGTGCCGGTGCGCTTCTGGAGCAGCCGATAGTCCGACACGGTCGCGTTTGTCGGGTTCCGACCAGGCCGCGGGTTGGATTCCGCAAAGCGCGGGTCGTAGATGTGCATGTGGCAATCGGTGGCATTGGCCGGCGCCTTGACCTTAGCGGGACCGGTGCCGGTCGTATTCGGCACAGGCTGCTGGGCATGACCGCCCGTCGCAGCGAACGAGCCCACGGCCGCAGCCGCCGCGGCTGCGGTCAAAAAGCTTCGGCGGCCGATGACGTGTTCACTCATTGATCTTTCCTCCCCTTGTCCGATTCTCTCACCCCATTTGGCGGCGCTGCCTTCGGACTTGGATGGCACCACAATATCACCTCCGAGCAGAAAATCCTTTCCTCTGTACAGTTGCAGACCGATCCGGTATTCCGCCGACGCGCCGTTCGACGCGGCGCGAGTGTAAGGCGCCAAACAAGGCAAGGTGAGCGGCGATGACCGTGCAATCCAATGTGGATACCCTGATCACGGTTTTCGGCGGCTCGGGCTTTCTCGGCCGCCATGTGGTGCGGGCGCTGGCAAAGCGCCAATACCGCATCCGCGTCGCAGTGCGCCGGCCCGATCTTACCGGTCATCTGCAGCCGCTTGGCAGGGTTGGCCAAATCCATGCCGTCCAGGCCAATGTGCGCCATCGACCGTCGGTTGCGGCTGCAGTGCGCGGCAGTGACGTCGTCATCAACCTGGTCGGCATCCTGTTCGAGTCTGGACGCCAGCGTTTCGACGCCGTGCAAAGCTTCGGCGCCGAAGGCGTGGCGCTGGCGGCAGCCGCGCACAACGCGCGCATGATCCACGTGTCCGCGATCGGGGCCGATGAGAATTCGAGCGCCGCCTACGCGCGGGCGAAGGGCCGCGGCGAGCAGCTGGTATTGGCAGCCACACCTGGCGCCACCATTTTCCGACCCTCGATCGTGTTCGGTCCCAACGATGATTTCTTCAACCGCTTTGCCGGTATTGCACGATTGTCCCCCTTCCTGCCGCTGATCGGCGGCGGCCACACGCGGTTTCAGCCGGTTTTCGCTGGCGACGTTGGCGAGGCAATCGCAAGGGCCGTGGAAGGCGCGACGAAACCGGGCCAGATCTATGAACTCGGCGGGCCGCAAGTGTTCACGTTCCGGGAACTGATGGAGTTCGTCTTGGCAACCATCGGACGGCGCCGGTTGCTGGTGCCCTTGCCGTTCGGGCTTGCGAAGTTGCAGGCGGCCGCTTTCGAACTTGTCGCGAAGCTGCCGCTGCGATTCCTGTCCAAGCCACTATTGACCCGGGACCAAGTCGAATTGCTGCGCTACGACAACGTAGTTTCGCAAGCGGCACAACGTGACGGGCGTACCCTTGAAGGCCTTGGAATTACGCCGCAACCCATCTCCGCTATCGTGCCGACCTACCTATGGCGGTTCCGAAGAGCCGGACAGTTTCACATGGCATGAGCAGAGCCGCGGGGCGGAATCAGGTAGCACAGGCCTACCCCGCTGCCTGTGTCGCGGATGGCGCGAATGCTAGGCCGCCTGCCTTGGGCCCTTGACCGAAGCGATGTCTCGGTCTCACGATTCTTCCCGTATTTGGAGAACGCCCATGACCCACGCCGAAGCGGTTCACACGCCGCAGCCTGGGGCCGGCGCGACCGCGGCCCTGGTCGCGTTCGTGAGCAAGCTTCAGTTTGAATCCCTCGATGCCGAGGTGCGTCACTACGCCCGTCGGCATCTCCTCGACACCGTGGGGGTGATGATTTCTGGCGCAGCCGGGGACGTGGCGACACACGCCGAAGCCGTGTTTTCCGCAGTGCGCGACGGCGGGCGCATCCCGGTGCCGGGCCGGTCGCACCGCGCCGATCTGCTCGATGCCGCATTCCTGGGCGGCACCGCAGCCCACGGCATCGAGCTCGACGACGGTTACCGGCAGGGTTCGGTGCATCCGGGCTGTGCCGTGATACCGGCCGCGCTGGCTGTCGGCTGCGATATCGGGGCAAGCGGGAAGGCGGTCATCGAGGCGATAGTAGCGGGCTACGAGACCGTCATAGCGATCGCGCGCGCGTGCCATCCGGACCTGCGCCAGCGCGGGTTTCATCCGACCGGTGTCTGTGCGGTATTCGGCGCCGCGGCAGCGACCGCGAAGCTGCGCGGCGTGTCGGCACCGCAGGTCGCCGATGCGTTCGGCATCGCGGCAAGCAGCGCTGCGGGCCTGTTTGCCTTTGTGAACGGGAGCGCCGACGTCAAGCGCCTGCATGCCGGACACGCCGCGCGAGAAGGCGTACAGGCCGCGTTGCTCGCAGAGCGCGGCGTGCAAGGGCCGCCCGGCGTGATCGAAGCGCGCGACGGTTTCCTGCAGGCGTTCGCGTTCGGGCGCATCGACAAGGCGCGGCCCCTGGCACCGCCGCCGGCCGTCCCATTCGGAATCACTGATTGCTACATCAAGCCGTATCCGTGCTGCCGTCATATCCAGCCCGCCGTCGAGGCGCTGATGGGATTGTGCCGCGAGGAGAACATTTCGCTCGACGAGGTGACGCGCATCGACGTGGATACCTATCGGATCGCCGCCGAGCACGCCCACACAGGCTGGGACGATTTTGCAAGCGCGCAATTGAGCTTCCCGTATCTGATCGGCCTCGCGCTGCGCTTTCGCTCGATCCGGCTTGAGCATTTCGCCGAGGCGTTGCGGCGCGAGCCGATCTTCGATGAGATCGCCCGCAAGCTGCATGTGGTGGCGACACCCGAGGTCGACCGCCTGTATCCGCAATTGCGCCCCGCCCGGGTCAAGGTGACGACAGCGCGGGGCGTTTTCACCCGCAATGCCGACGAGGCGCTCGGCTCACGACTGGTTCCGCTGGACGATGCCGGCTTGCGTCAAAAGTTCGAGGAGCTCGTGAGCCCGGTGCTATCACCCCCGCGCGCGGCGTCGCTCGGCGCGCTGTTATGGGACATCGAAGCCTGTCGGAATGTGCGCGCCGTGGTCGAAGCGGCGGCTTTGAACTGAGCGAGAGAGGTGGGTTCGCGTAGCCTGGATTGAGCGAAAAGCGAAATCCAGGGCCTGGCAACCTCCCCCGGGTTTCGCTTTCGCTCAACCCGGGCTATGGCGCCACGGCAGCGCTGCCGCTGTTTCAACGAATACCCAGCATCCCACGCCGAGTTCCTCCGGGAACGGCACAATCACGTAATCCGACTGCTGGTCGAATGCCATCTCTCCCGCCCGCAGGCAGGCGGCGAGCTGTTCGCGGGAGGCAACGGCAATTCCGTAGGCCGCCATGAACGGCAGGTCCGGTATTGCGAGCGTCGGGAAAAGTCGCGCCAACGATGCCGCGGCGGCCAGTTGGACGCGACCGCGATCGAGCCGAAACGCCGGGCCGAACTCGTCGGCTTGCGGGTTGCGGCCAAGGAAGCGCCGAAAACGTGCCGAGGCTCCGTCCACGTCCGCTTCCGCGATCACGACATCGATCAGCTCGCGTGCACTGTTAGGATGCCTGAGCCATCGCGGCTGCCACACCGCGTGCTCGGTCAAGTGCGTGAGTGCCTGGATACGGCCTTCGGGCATTTCGCCGGGGGCAACGCGCACCACCGAGAACGCCGCAGTGTCGGTGCCCGCCTCGGTTTCGACCGGGCGCTGCATCGTGACGAGCGGCTGCATGCGAAATCCGGACTGCGCCAGCCGCGCATGGGTTGCGCCCGCATCCGAGACCGCAAAGGCGGCAAGGTGCAGGCCGCGATAGCGCTTCGCTGCAGCGTCGAACTCTCGCGCAAGTGGTGTGTCGGCGGTCCGGAACAGCACCTCGAGATAACCGCGATCCAGCATACAGGTGATGTTTCCGGTGCCGGTCGGCCGCGGCGGTCCGCCGGCGGGATCGGGATTGACTTGCACCGAGATCGGCGTCGGCGCAAAACCTGCGCGCGCAAGTGCGCGACTTGCGCTTTCAGCATCGACGACGAAATGGGCCACATGGTCGAGAAAAATTTCGTCGCCGACCGGAAGCCGGCGATCGACTTCAGTTGCGGTCCCCTTCTCGGTCATTGCATCACGTGCTGGGTCGCGGCCACCCGCTTCGCCGCCTCGCGCTTGAGCGCCGCACGATCGATCTTGTTGGTGGTGGACAGCGGCAGCCGATCGAGGAACCAGACGAAGCGCGGATGCTGATAGGCTGGCGCATGTGCGAGCGCGAAGCGCTTGATGTCTTCGGCATCGGTCCTCTCGCCTGCCTTCGCAATGATGAAAGCAACCGGCTTCTGGCCCTTGATGTCGTCGTCGATCGGCACCACGCAGGCCTGGGCCACGGCGGGGTGGCGCTCCAGCATGCGTTCGACATCGCCCGGATAGATGTTCTCGCCGCCGGAAACGAACATATCGTCAGTGCGGCCAAGGAAATAGTGAAATCCGTCCGCGTCGCGCCGAAATACATCCCCGGTGCGGTAGAAGCCGTCCCGGCTGAAGGGCGGCGGCAGGTCGGGTCGGTTATGATAGCCGAGCATCAGGGCCGGGCATTTCATCTCCAGCGCGCCTTGGTCGGCGACGCGGCCGTTGTCGTCGATAAGGCGCACCGCCACTTTCGGATGCGGGTAGCCGACAGACATTTCGGGCTGCGGCAATCCGTCCGGATGCGGGCCGAACACCACCGGCCCGGCTTCGGTCGTGCCATATGCGTTCGTCACCTTGGCGGCCGGCAGCGCCCTATGCAGCGCCGCCATCAGACTCTGGCTCACTGGCGCCGAGCCCATGCGCACGAATGCCACGCTCGACAGATCCGTACGCGCCAGGAGATCGCGCTCGCGCAGCATCATGGCGATCATCGGCGGTACGGCGGTGAGCCAGGTGCAGCGGTATTGCGCGATCGCCGCGATATAGTCCGGCGCCGAGAACTGCGGCTGCAGCACGATGGTGGCATGCGCCGCGCAGGCGAGCTTCGCCAGCGCGAGCGCGTTCATGTGATAGAGCGGCGCCGCGACCAGGAAGCGATGAGATGACAGATCCTGCCCGGCGAGCCGCGTCTCGACCACCCAGATGTGGCTCTGGTGGGACAGCACCACGCCCTTCGGGATTCCGGTCGAGCCGGAGGTGTACAGGAACATCGCAGGTTCATTGGGCCACGCCGGCAGCGCGTCGAACGGGCCTGAATCGATGAAGCGCGTGAAGCTCTCCGCCCCGTCCTCGCCGAAGCACACGACAGGCAGTCCCGGCGGGCACTGGTCCCGCCGCGCGCGATCGCAAAACACCAGCCGCGCACCGGCGTCGCGAAGGATGAACGCGATGGTTTCCGCCGGAAAGCGGTAATTCACCGGCACCGCTACAAATCCGGCGCGCATGATCCCATAGTAGGCGGCGATGAACTCGGTCCGGTTGGCGGACAGGATCGCGATGCGGTCGCCGCGGGCAAATCCACGCGCCGAGAGCGCGCGGGCGACGCCGCGTGCCATGCCGTCGAGGTCAGCGTATGTGAAATTCCGCTCGCCTTCACCGCCGAGGTCGATGATGGCGAGCTTTGCCTGGTCGCGGTCGCGACGGACGAGGTCCCCCAGATTGGTGAACAAGCTCATCCCTTCGGCGGCGCTGTGAGGTAAGTCCCGCGGCCGCTCGCCAGCAGCTTGCCCTGGGCGTCGTAGACATGAGCCTCGGCGGTCGAAAACTGGCTGCCCATGCGAACCACCTTGCCGCGCACCGTGAGATCGCCCGGCATGGCGGCGCTGTGATAATCCACCCGCAGATCGATGGTCGGGACACCGCGGCCGGTCTTCCTCACCATGGCCCAGTCGGCGCCGAGGTCCACCAGGGCGGCGAGCACGCCGCCGTGGGTGTAGCGGCGGTCCGGATTGACGACCCATTCCTCGCGCCAAGTCGCCATCAGCTCGATGCCGTCTTCGTGCAGGGCCGTGACCTTGAGGCCAAGCCATTTGTGGTAGGGGCCGCGCGTGACCAGTTCCTGGACTTTTTCCAGCGTGATTTCTTCGCTCATGCGCCAATCCTACAAGTGTCATTGCCCGGCTTGACCGGGCAATCCAGTATGGCGCGCCGGCGTTTACTGGATCGCCCGGTCAAGCCGGGCGATGACCGCACGGGGGAGATCCGTCGAATCGAAAAAAGCCCCGAGCCCCGCATCACGGCGTCACCACGACTTTGCCGAACACCTCGCGGTCCTGGATCAGCCGCAAGCCCTCGGCGGCCCGGTCGAGGGGCAGCACCTTGTCGATCACAGGCTTCATCTTGCCCTCGGCGATGAGTTGCATCAGGCCCTTGAGATCGTCGTCGTAGAAGCTGTTCGAGCCGATAATCTTCAGCTCGAATGTCCATACATAACGAAGGTCTTCCTTCGGATCGTAGCCTGCGGTCGCACCACACACGAGCAGCTTGCCGCCGCGCTTGAGGCATCGCAACGAGGGTTGCCAGGTATCGCCGCCGGTAAAGTTGATCACGACGTCGACCCCGCCCTCGTAAGAGCGCCGTTGCGGCTTGCCGTAACGCTCAATCGCCCACTTGGAAAAATCGACTTCCTGGTAATTGATCACTTCGTCGGCGCCGAGCTCCTTCAACCTCCGCATCTTGTCGGCGCTGCCGGCGCAGGCGATCACCTCGGCGCCCAGGTGCTTGGCAAGGATGACGCAGCCGGTGCCGACGCCCCCTGAAGCGCCCAGCACGAGCACGCGCTCGCCCTTGCGGACCGTGTCGTGTGTTATCAGCATGCGGTGGGCGGTGCCGTAGGCAACCGGGAGCGACGCCGCCTCCTCAAAGGTGACATCCGTCGGCATCGCAACGAGCTGATCGGCCGCCACGAGGCAATACTCTGCCATGCCGCCGTCGAGCATTTCCCCCATCAAGCCCTTTTTCTTGTTGAGCGGATTGACCAGCACGCGATCGCGGGGCTTCCAGCCCGATACGCCGCCCCCAACCTCGACGATCTCGCCCGCCATGTCGAGCCCGATCACCACCGGCAAAGGCACCTTGATGCCCGGCATGCCCCGCATCGTGAACACGTCATGGTAGTTGAACGACGATGCCCGTACCCGGATCACCACATGGCCCTCTGTCACCCGCGGCACCGGGTAATCATTGACCACTTCGAGGTCGGAAAGTCCGCCATGTCGGCGCAGCAGCAGCGCTTTCATCGTGCTCGTGGTCACGTCCGTTCTCCTTCTCGGCTCGGGTGTTTCTTATCATCGGGGACGGAACATGCCATCGCATTTTGCGGGCCGAGATTGCCCCCATGCACAAAGCGGAGGCCTCGCAGCCGTCAGGCCACATTGCCGCGGTCTCGGGCGCTGGGCTAACGTGCTGCGAGTGTCGTTCCATTCGTTCGTGCTGGAGACCGTTGATGCAGGAAAATTTCCGTCAGTTCCTCGATCGCCTGCGCCAGGTTGGCGAACTCGTTGACCTGCATCAGCCAGTCGATATCCGGCACATCTCGACACTGGTCGACCAGGCCAAGACCGCGTTGTTTTTTCACAACGTGATCGGCTACGACATGCCGGTCGTGTCCGGCATCATCCGCTCGCGCGAACGCGCCACCATGGCGCTCGGCTGCGACACCTACGCGGAGATCGAGCAAAAGCTCAAAGCCGCCATCGACAAGCCGATCCCGCCCAGACTCGTGAAATCGTCACCCACGCGCGAGATCACCCTGGTCGGTGATGACGTCGACCTCTACCGACTGCCGATCCCGATGTCGTCGATCTATGACGGCGGGCCGATGATTACGGCGGGCGTCGTGATCGCGCGCGATCCCGAGCTTGGCGTCAACAGCGGCATCTACCGCTTCATCGTCAAGGAGAAGAGCCTCACCGGCATCGATATCGTGACGCCCAACAACATGCGCCTGTTTGCGCAGCGCGCGCTGGAGCGCAAGGAGGCGCTGCCGATCTCGATCAGCATCGGCACCCATCCGATCGAGATCACCGGCTCCGGCTACAGGGCGCCGCTCGGCGTCGACGAAATGGGAATCGCGGGCGGTTTGCGCGGTGTGCCGGTTGAGCTTGCGCCGTGCCAGACCATCGACGTGCCCTACATCGCGGATGCGGAAATCGTGCTCGAGGCGGAGATCCTGCCTACCGGCTGGACGTGGCCGGAGGGTCGCTTCGGCGAGTTCACCCGCCTGATGGGCGGGCTGCACTGGAACCCGCTGGTGCGCATCAAGGCGATTTCGATGCGGCGGGACGCGATCTACTACAACCTGCACATGCCATGGGAGAACACCTGGCTGGCGGCGCCGACGCGCTACACCGCGATCCGCCAGGCGCTCAAGACCGCGGGCGTGCAGGTGAAAGATATCAACGTCACGCTCGGCGGCTGCGCGTTCTGGCACGCGGTGATCTCGATCAAGAAGCAGCCCGGCGAGGCCAAGAACGCGCTGCTTGCCGCGCTGTCGGTGATGGACCTCAAGCATGTGGTCGTGGTGGACGACGACATCGATGTGTTCGATCCGACGGAAGTCGAATGGGCGATCGCGACGCGGGTCCAGGGCGACCGTGACATCATGATCGTCAACAATGCGCGCGCAAAGCCGCTCGACCCAAGTCTGCCGCAGGGATCCGGCGTGGTGCCGACGGGCGCCAAGGTCGGCATCGACGCCACCATTCCGGAAGGTATCCCGAAGGAGCACTACGAGCGCATCACCTACGCGTATGCGCAAACCGCCAAGATCAACGACTACGCCAACGGCAAGGCAGACGGGGCTGGCGAGGCCGGCGATGAGGCCGCGGTGCGGGCGCTCGCGGAGAAGATCCTCGCGGTGATCGACGAGCAGCCGCTCTACTACACGGACATCGCGGAGCGGTTCGCCCGCTACAATTTCCGCACCATTGCGCAGGCGATCGGCCACCTGCATGCGTCCGAAAAACTGTGGCAGGATCCGCGTGGTCGCATGTGCGTGCGCGGTTCGAAATTTGCCGCGAAGCCGCCGAACAAGTGAGGGGACTCCATACCGCAATGCGATTCCGTTGTGGCACGGTGCAAGCTTCCCCCTCTCCCCGCTTGCGGGAAGAGGCAGCGGGCCATGCCACGTGACCTCCCCTGCCAACCCAACCAGCTGGGTTGGCCGCTCGCTGCGGCGTGTGGAGGACCCGGCGCTGGTGACTGGACAGGGGCGTTTCACCGGAGATCTGCCCGCTGCCAGATGGGTACGGTTCGTGCGCAGCCCGGTGGCGGCGGGCCGCATTGTGGGCGTCAAGGCGCCGGATGGCGTAACGCTGGTGATCGCTGCCGATCTCGCCGGGCTGCGCCCGATCGCCCCGATGCTGCACAAGTTCAAATATGCGCCGATCGCGCAGCCGATCCTCGCCCGCGAAGTCGTGCGCTTTGTCGGCGAACCGGTTGCCGCTGTGGTGGCGGACAGCCGTGAGTCAGCCGAAGACCTCGCCGAATGCATCAATGTTGAAATCGAGCACACGGCGCCGCTGGTGGACGCCACGGCAGCGCTGGCCGCAGGGGCGCCCGCGATACACGCCGCCGCGCCCGGGAACGTCATCGTCGAGGGGCGCATCGAGACCGCGAAATTCGCTGCGATCCAGGCATTGGCACACCGGCGCGTTAAAGTGGAAATCCGCTCGCGGCGCCAAAACGCCTCCCCGATGGAGCCGCGCGCCGCTCACGCCGCCTATGATATCGCAAGCGGCCGCGTCACGCTGACCTGCACGACGCAGATGCCGCATCTCATGCGCACCGCCATCGCGGATGCGATCGGGATGCCGGAGTCAGATCTGCGCGTGATTGCGCCGGATATCGGCGGCGGTTTCGGACAGAAGATGTCGCTCGGGCCGGAGTTCATCCTCGTGACCTGGCTCGCCCGCCGGCTGCGCACGTCGGTGGCATGGACCGAGGACCGTCGCGAAAATCTCACCGCCTGTTATCACAGCCGCGATCTCGCCATCGCGCTCGAAGGATTCTTCGATGCCAACGGGCGACTTCTGGCACTTGGTGCCGACATCATTTCCAATATTGGCGCCTATTCCTGCTACCCGACCACCTGCGGCGTCGAGCCCCTGATGGCAATGGCGGAACTGCCCGGCCCCTACGACATACAGGAATATGCGTGCCGCACACGCGGCGTCGCCACCAACACCTGTCCAATGGCGCCGTACCGCGGCGTTGCACGGCCAGTCATCACCATGGCGATGGAACGGCTGATGGACAAGGCGGCGGCCGCGTTCGGATTGGACCCGGTCGAGATTCGCCGCCGCAATCTGATCAGGCGCTTCCCCTACGTGTCGGCGACCGGCCTGACCTTCGATGAGGCAAGCTACGTCGAGACCATGGAGATGGCGGCAACGGCGGCTGACCTGCCGGCCTTCCGCAAGCGCCAGCCGGAGGCCCGTGCGGCCGGCCGCTATCTCGGCCTTGGCCTGGCCACCTTCTCGGAGCGCACCGGATACGGCACGCCGGCGTTCGCGGCGCGCGGCATGGAGGTTGCGCCGGGCTGGGAAACTGTCGAGCTTGCCATCGACCCGTCGGGCTTCGTGGAAGCCCGCATCGGCGCTTCGCCACATGGGCAGGGCTTGCGCACGACGCTCGCCCAAATCGTGGCCGATGAACTCGGCATCCCGCCGGACCGGATCAAGATCACCCATGGCGACACCGATCGCACGCCCTACGGCTTCGGCACCTTCGCGAGCCGATCGCTGGTGATCGCCGGCGGCGCCGCCCTCATGGCGGCGCGCAAGGTCAGCGCCAGGCTGCGCGCGCTGGCGGGGCATCTGCTCGAAGCCGCGCCCGACGACATCATGCTCGCCAACGGCGTAGCGCGGGTCGCCGGCACCGACCGGGAAATCGCGATCGCGGCGCTGGCGCGCGCCGCCTATCATCGCGTCCATCAGTTCGGCCGTGACGTCACACCCGGCCTGCGCGAAAGCGCGACCTATGATCCCCCCGGTACTTTCTCCAACGCGTGCCATGTCGCCGTGGTGGCGGTGGACATCGAGACCGGAAAAGTCACGCTCGAAAAGCTGCTTGTGGTCGAGGATGCCGGCCGCATCATCAATCCGATGATCGCCGAGGGGCAGATCCACGGTGGCGTCGCCCAGGGGATTGCCAACGCGCTGCTTGAAGAGATCATCTATGATGATCTTGGTAACACCCTGACGGCGACCTTCGCGGATTATCTCCTGCCCACTGCCCGCGACGTTCCGGTGATCGAAACCGATCACCTGGAGACCCTGTCGGAGGCATTGTCAATCACCAAAGCCAAGGGCCTCGGCGAGGGGGGAACGATCGGGGCGCCCGCGGCAATTCTCAATGCCATCAACGATGCGCTGGCGCCATTCGGGGTTTCGATCGACGAACTTCCCGCCACTCCGCAGCGGATTCGTGCCGCCCTGCGGGGGCGAGTCGCTCAAGCTCATAGACATGATCATGCGCCCGTGCCGTGAGACAAGTAATAAGGGGCGCAGGCCGCCCTCACCCCCGCCGGCCGCGATCGCTTGCCGGGGTGCGGCTCAGAACAGCCCCGTCGCGAAGTAGGTCAAAACCCCGATTGCCGCGGCGGCCGGGATTGTGATTATCCAGGCGACCACGATCGTGCTGGCCACGTTCCAGCGCACCGCGGACGGGCGCCGGGCCGCGCCGACGCCGACGATGGCTCCCGTTATGGTGTGGGTGGTGGAGACCGGAATGCCGAGATGGGTGGCCATGAACAGCGTCATGGCGCCGCCGGTTTCGGCGCAAAAGCCCTGCACAGGTGTCAGCCGCGTGATGCGCGAGCCCATGGTCCGCACGATGCGCCAGCCGCCTGCAAGCGTTCCGAGCCCCATGGCAGCCTGGCAGGTCAAGACGACCCAGAACGGCACATGGAATTTCGCCCCAAGATAACCCTGCGAATACAGCAACACCGCGATGATCCCCATGGTCTTCTGCGCGTCGTTGCCGCCGTGGCCGAGCGAATAGAGCGAAGCCGAGACGAATTGCCAAATCCGAAAAGTACGATCGACCGCATAGGGCGTCTGACGCACGAATGCCCACGACACTGCGAGCACCAGCGCAAGCGCAATCAGGAACCCGACAAAGGGCGACAGCACGATCGCGGCCGAGGTCTTGCCGAGGCCCGGCCAAACGATTGCGCTGAATCCGGCCTTGGCGGTTCCGGCACCGACAAGACCGCCGATCAGAGCATGTGAACTGCTGGACGGAATGCCGGTAAGCCAAGTGAGCACGTTCCACACGATCGCGCCTGTGAGCGCCCCGAACACCACGCGGGCGTCGATTGCGCCCGCCGCCACGATGCCGGTACCGAGCGTCTCGGCGACATTGAGACCAAAGAACAGGAACGCGATGAAATTGAACGCGGCCGCCCAAAACACCGCATAGATGGGCCTCAGCACGCGTGTCGATACGATCGTTGCAATGGAGTTGGCGGCGTCGTGCAGTCCGTTGAGAAAATCGAACAGCAATGCGACCCCGATAAGCCCGACCAGAGCTGGCAATCCTAGCTCGACGAGTCCCATGGGGTCACACGTGCTCGATGACCACGCCTTGAAGCTCGTTGGCAACATCATCGAACCGGTCAACGACCTTCTCAAGGTGGTCGTAGACCTCGTTTCCGGTGATGAACCCCATCGGGTCGCCGCCGTGCCGCTCGAACAGCGCCTTCAGGCCGACGTCATGGAGATCATCGGCGCGCCCCTCGATCTGAGAAATCTGCTCTGTGATCGCGTTGATTCGCCCCGCCTCCTGGCTGATCGAACGCAACAGCGGGATCGCCTCTTCAACAAGCAACGCACATTTGACGACGGCATCGCCCATCTCCTTCATTTCGGGCGTGAAGGAGCGTATGTCGAACAGCATCACGGCCTTGGCGGTTTTCTGCATCTGGTCGATGGCATTATCCATCGCGGTGATGAGGTCCTTGATGGCACCGCGATCGAACGGCGTAATGAAACTGCGCCGCACTGCGATCAGGATGTCGCGGGTGACGTTGTCGGCATCATGCTCCCGATCCATCACGACATGATAATATTTGGGAACGACGTCGCCGCCCTCCAGCAGCGCACGCAATGCGTGGGCGCCGGCCACGATCGCATGCGAGTGTGCCGCAAACAGCTCAAAGAACCGGTCATCTCTCGGCAAAAGAGCCTGGAACCAGCGCAGCATCCGAACACTCCTCCGCCAGCGAACCGAGCGCTAGCCGTGACTCCAATCTACACGGAAGGGGCTGCTTCCGGGTGGCTCGGGGGTGGAAAATGCACAGGTCAGTTGCGGCTCTGAACGCCCCGACCCGGTCTCCCTGGCAGATTCCAGCTAGTTGAAGCCCCTCGTCCACATTGCCGCTGAGCTTGTCCCGGCCACCTTCATTCGCTGTGCGTAGAGGTTCGTTGTCGCCGGGACAAGCCCCGCGACGACGCGGGCGGGCAGTGCAATGAGTGCCAATGAGTGCCAGATCTGCTCTACATTGCCGGCCGGAACGTCTCGGAGCTCGCCATCTTCCAGAACTCGCGGAAACGCGGGTCGTCGGTGCCGTCAAGGAGTTCGCCCGGCCGCAAGGTAGGGTAGAGCTTCTCGAAGCTCGCGACCTCGCGCGGCGATACACGGCGCGAGAAATGCGCCCCCGTAAATTCGTTCGGGTGGTCGAGGCCGGCGGCCGCGACCAGTTCGGCGAGCGCCTGCAATGTGGCGGCATGAAAATTCTTGACCCGCACCCATTTGTCGCCGACCACGAGCGCACGTTGGCGGGTCGGATCCTGGGTGGCGACCCCGACCGGGCATGTATCCGCGTGACAGCTTTGCGACTGAATGCAGCCGAGCGCAAACATAAACCCGCGCGCCGCGTTGCACCAATTCGCACCGAGCGCCATGGCGCGGGCGATGTCGAAGCCGGAAACGATCTTGCCGCTGGCGCCGAGCTTGATACGGTCACGGGCATTGATTCCGATCAACGCATTGTGGACGAAGTTCAGCCCTTCGCGGAGCGGCATGCCGAGATGGTCGAGGAACTCAAGCGGAGCTGCACCGGTGCCTCCCTCTTTGCCGTCAACCACAATGAAATCCGGATAAATCCCGGTCGCCAGCATTGCCTTGCAGACCGCCAGGAATTCCCACGGATGCCCGACGCACAGCTTGAACCCGGTCGGTTTGCCGCCGGACAGGCGCCGCATCTCGCCAATGAACTCCATCATGCCGATCGGCGTCGTGAAGCATGAGTGGCTCGCAGGAGATATGCAGTCCTGCCGGATCGGCACGCCGCGGGTGCGCGCAATCTCCTCCGACACCTTCGCGGCCGGCAGCACACCGCCGTGACCAGGCTTTGCGCCCTGGCTGATCTTCAATTCGACCATCTTGACCTGATCGAGCGCTGCGGTTTCCGCGAACCGCTCAGGCGAAAATGTGCCGTCGGGATTGCGGGCGCCAAAATATCCCGAGCCGATTTCCCAGATGATGTCGCCACCGTGCTCGCGGTGATACGGGGAGAGTCCTCCTTCTCCGGTATCATGAGCGAAGTTGCCGGCCCTGGCGCCCTTGTTGAGGGCCCGAATGGCGTTGGGGCTCAGAGCCCCAAAGCTCATCGCCGAGATGTTGAAGATCGATGCGTCGTAGGGTCGCCGGCAATCCGGCCCGCCGACCCTGATTCGGAATGGCTCGACGGCGATCGGCTGCGGCATCATCGAATGACGCACCCATTCGAAGCCTTCTGCATACACGTCGTACTGGGTCCCGAACGGGCGCTTGTCGAGCACCATCTTGGCGCGCTGATAGACGATCGCCCGCTTGTCCCGGCTGAAAGGCGTGCCGTCCTTCTCGCCCTCGAAGAAATACTGGCGCATCTCCGGCCGCATCTCTTCGAGGAGAAAGCGCAAATGGGCCGAGATCGGATAGTTCCGCAGCACGGCATGGCGCGTCTGCATGAGGTCATGGGTACCGAGGACCGTCAGCCACGCCGATACCGCCAAAGGAACCGCCGCGGCATCGAATGCTGGCGGGTAAGTGAAGACCGTGATCAAAAGCGCGACGGTGAATAGAATGCACAGCGTGTAGACGACAAAACGGGGCGTGAATGCCAGACGCAGCATGCGCATAGGTGATCCCCCAATCGGCCAACGTGGCCGGGATGGCACCACAAACGGGGCCCGAACTCCCGATTCTATGCGGTTCTCACTACGGATGGGTGAACGGTCTCACGCGAGGGATCCACCCGACAAGCTGCTCGCTCCGCCGAGAAATGTGTCGGCCCCTACGGCAGGCAATGCTGGAGCCCGCCTTCCTTAAGGATGAGGCCTGTCATTGTTTCACACCCTCTTTCGCGGGCGATGACAAGGGAGCTAAGGGCGCCTGTTCGGGTAAGGCAGCTTTAATCCTTCGCACGCTCGACGTAGGAGCCGTCTTCCGTCGACACCACGATCCGGGTGCCCGGGACGATGTGGGGTGGCACAGAGGTCCGCAGGCCGTTTGAAAGCACCGCCGGCTTGTATGAGGACGACGCCGTCTGCCCTTTGGTGGTGGGTTCCGTTTCCGTGACCTCCAGGGTCACGCGTGGCGGCAGTACGATGCCGACCGCAACCCCTTCGTGGACGCTCAGCCGGACCTTCATCTCCGGCTGGAGATAGACGGTCTGGTTGCCGATCACGTCCTCCGAAACGGCAATCTGATCGTAACTCTCCATGTTCATGAAATGAAAACCATCGCCGTCCTGATAGAGGAACTGAAATTCGCGCTCCTCCACGTGGGCGCGTTCCACCTGGTCGGTCGTCTTAAAGCGTTGCGACGATTTCACGCCGTCGCTAAGCCGTCGCATATCGAGCTGGGTGACGGGCGTCCCCTTGCCGGGATGGATGTTCTCTGCGGTCAGGATCACATAGAGCCTGCCGTCGAAATCAACGATATTTCCCTTGCGGAGCGAACTGGCGATGACTTTCACGGACGCAATCCCTCGATCGGTAGTAAACCGGGCGACCAAACGAGCGGTCGGTCGGGCGCGCCCGGCTGGAATCGTGGGCCGCAACATACTGATCCTGCGCCCTGGCGCCAGCCTTTTTCGGCGCGGGCGCCCTGCGGCCCGGTTGAGCCCCAAACGCAGCGATGACCCGCGCACCAAACGCCCCGCCATCCTCGGGGTGGATTGCGGATCGACCGGTTCGGTCCGCGGCTCAAGTTCCGCGCCGGCGTCATGGATGCGTCAGGCCACACCGATGTGTGACCCTGGCGGAAAAGTACCCTAGAGGCACCATGTCGCAACCCTCGCGGTGGTGGATCCCTGAAATTCATGCGGACC
>Ga0070734_10001386_pt1 | contig 35603 bp, 24 predicted proteins | sample Coa_R1_8_FD_66444 | JGI IMG/M metagenome (GOLD analysis project Ga0070734, IMG submission 66444) | Surface soil microbial communities from Centralia Pennsylvania, which are recovering from an underground coalmine fire - Coalmine... | ecosystem: Environmental > Terrestrial > Soil > Unclassified ...
CCCAACGGGGACACTACCGGGAAATCAAAGCAAGAATGAGACCAGTCTGGTTCGTATGACCGTCCAGAAAGCTCCCCGGGGCAGTCTCAGCTTTCACCGAGGGTTTGTGGAGCAAGAGGGTCAGCCTCTCCAGTTGCTGGTGGATTCACAGTCCGGATTGTGTCCGATTCCCGATCGGCCTCTTCATTTTTCCAGGGCTTCCGCGGCCCTCGCCGCTCAATCTTCGGAGATTCGATCTCCGGTTGTCTCCGGATGCCTGGTTCAAGAAATGGCAAGCAAACGCTCCCGAACTGTCGACACAAAATTGATGCAAAGCTGCTCAGGACACTGCTCGCCGAGTTCCTTCAGTACGGTCTGGACGAGGGGCTGGCTCAGGAACGTGTCGGTGCCTGACCAGAGTTGGGCATCACGCATACGACGGCTGGCGTCGTCCATGAGGGCAGGCGTAGGTTCGTTGTGCGCGACGTCGTTGCGGAGTTGCTTCACCTTGTCGACGGCGTCGAGCAACGCCTTGAGCGGTTGGCTCTTCACGTAGTCACGGGCGAAGCGTCCCGCGCCGCTCTCGTGGAACCAGAACCACGACTGGCCATCGGCTCGCGGCTTGCTCTCGAACGGACGGTTCTTGTCATCGTCGACATCCGCCCGTAGCAGCTTGCCGGCTGGTGCCGTCGCGCCAATTCGGAGCTTCAACCACCGTGCGTCCTTCGGATCGCGTTCGAAGTGCTCGAGCAGCTTGTCCCACAGTGCCGCCTCGAAGAACGCCACGGTGCCGTGGACCGCTCTCGGGATGTCGCCTGCACGCAGCGCCAGCTCGACACGCAGCGCAGCTCGCACCGCCATGCGCTGGTGGCTCAGTACCGTGAGGTCGCAGCCGGTCGGCAGCGGCAGCGACGAGGCGAAGTGCGCGAGCCAGTTGATGACCTGCGTCCACTCTTGACCGGGCGTGCCTTCGAGATAGCTGACCGCACCCCATGCGCCAAGGAGGTTGCCCTTCTCGACGAGCGAGAGCGCGTGCCGACGAAGGCGGATGGCCTCCACAGGATCGACCCGCTCGCGCAAGACGGCCTTGTCTGCTTCGCCGCCGCGAGCGCCATCGTCGACCTCGATGTTTTCGACCTTCGCAGTGGCCGGCGCATGCAGCCTGACCAGTTCGCGCACCAACGCCTTCACCTCGGGCATTCCGCCGGTCGCAGCAACCACCACGTGCGAAGCACCATCCACTGCCTCACGAATTGCCCGTTCGAGCCGCGCGACAACCTCCCGACGAACGATCGAGTCGATCGGGGTATTGCGATCTTCGAGAGCGCGGTCGTCCGGCCCCAGATAGGCGCATTGGTACACCTCCGTGATTCCTTTGTCTTTCGCGCGGACCGCGAGCACGCCACCCGCGAAACGAGGATCGTCCTTGTTTGCCTTGCGCGTCGTCTCAAGGAACAGTACACGGCTCGGCTTCGCCTCACCCCATCCAGACCAGCCCAGCGCCGCGTCGAACTTGGGCGTGCAGAGCAGCCAAGGGCTTTCGGGGAAGTTCTCTATGTCATTGCCGCGCTCGCTCGGTGCGTCGATCACATTCCAATGCGAGGGCACCTGCGCCAACTCGTCATGCAGCGAGCCTGTCCTCTTTTTGTCGAACTGGCGTTTCCTGCCGTCCTCGACGAATTGCACGTCTGTCTGGCCAACGGTCATGACGAGCAGCGTCTTCATCGCGCGCCATCCTTCTTGTAGCGGCGGTTGCGCGAGTGCTCGGCGCGCAAGCCCGTGTGGAAGGTGTATATCTGGCCGCCCTCGCGCGGATAGTCCGCCGCGTCGGGGTGGTTGCGGCGATGGATCGCCAGCCACTCGTCCTGCGTCGCCGTCTTCTGGTGATTGTTCTTCATCCAGGCGTTAAGGTCGGATACGGGCTTCAGCGTGGGGGCATCGCTTGCTTCATCAAGGAGTAGGAGCGTCTTGGCCTCGATGCGCACGCTGCCCCAGCCAAGCGGGCGCGCGTAGCCGAGCTTCGAGCAGTAGCCGTCGGTGTGCGTGCCGCCGAGCACGCCCTTGAACTGGTTGGGGCAGAGGGCGACGAGGATCGCGGCCAACTCGGCGGCGTCGAGGTCGCGGAAGCGGACGGTGAAGCGGAACTTGCGGCCCGGCTTAGACGCCTCGAGCGCCAGAGTGCTGCGGTCGTTCTGCTTGTTCCCGTTGGAGGCATCCTCTGCTTGGGCGTCCTTGCGATCGAGGTAGAACTTGCGGCCCGCCAGCTCGCCGGGCGCGTCATAGCCAGCGGCGTCGCCGTAAGTCAGGAGCTGCGCTTTGTCTGTGCGTCCTTTTGGATTCGGATGGTCGGGCTGTTTGAGGTAGTGCTCGACAGCGCTCGACCGGGGCATGCCCAGCTCCTTGAGGAAGGTCGGCTTCAGGAAGCGGTCGTCGTCGCTCTCGTTCTCGCCGACGACCTCAAGCCCTGCATTGACGAAGACGCGGCCCATGAGCTGCGCGTGGTCATCCTTGCCGATGCCCGCGCTGCCTTCGTTGTCGCCGGTGTACCCGAAGAGTCGTCGCACGGCCGAGAGCCCCTTCGGTGCGCCTTCGTCGTCATGCGCGCGCTCGGCGTCGAGCGGGAAGAGCCCGTGCCGTTCGAGCCTCGGTGCGTCGGCGTCTTTGCGGACCGAGTCGGTGTAGGCCCAGCGGTAGTAGTAGTGCCAGCCGAGCGAGACGATGCACTTCTTCTCGGTGTCCCACTCGACCCAAACGAGATCGCCGGGCTGGAAGGCATGACCGGCTCCCTTCTCGACAGTCTCTCGCGCGAGGCGCTGCTTCTGCTGGTCGGTACCGATGTTCGGGTGGCGAGCGCTGAAATGGCCGTCGTTCGCATCGAGCAGATGCGTCAACGTTGCAGCGTACTGCTCGATGACGGGCGACAACGGGCGCACGGCTTCGTGCTCAACGCGAAGCTGCTGCACGTCGATGTGCGTGTGAATGAGCTTCCGTCGTGCATCCTCGGAGAGCACTGCTTCGGGAAGCGGCGCTCCAGCTCCGAGTCCACCTCGATAGGGCTCGGCTTCGCGGGTTGGGCGCACGATTTTGCGAGATCCACGCTCTCTTCGAGGGAAGTAGGCTTGCTCGTCCCTCGTCGCCATCGTGAGCACATCGACCTGCTCGGGCACAGGCCACGCCGTGCCGCCAATGTCGACGGTCGTCGCGGTGCGCACCCGGGCAAGACGCGGTTCAAGGAGCCGACCCTCGGTTCGATCAGGGTATTTGAGGTTTGGACGGTACGAGTACGAGCGATCGGCGACTCGCTCCATCGGCGCACCGAGCAGCGCCCCCAGTTCGTGTCGCAAGAGTCCCTTGAGCGAGTCGCCGGGGATGACGACAGGCCGCTTGCCCCAGGGAGCGCGCAGCGGACAGAGCACCGACTTCTTGTTGGCGAGCTGCGTGCCAGCGAGGCTAGCCGGGAGCGGCCAGTCGCTCTCATTGTCGCCAACCTGTCCGCGCTCCCATCCGACGAGGAGCGGGGTCAGCGTCTCGAGCTCGAAGCGGATCTCGCCCGACAGACGGTTCTTGCTGCTCGTGCCGTCGTGCCAGATCGGCACCGCGCTCGTCAGGTCCTTCGGCAGCGCGGCGAAACCGTAAGGCTTGGGAAAGGGATCAGGAGGTTCGGGGACAGCCGCCTCCTGGAGACCTGCGGCGTCGAGCTTGGCGCGAACCTGTTCCAAATGGGCTTCTTTCACGGCACAAATGAAAAACTCGATTCCGTCTTTGGCGTCGAGCACGTCGACGTGCGGCACCAACTGTCCCTTGAGCTTGTTCGGCTCGCGCGGCTTCCCATCCTTGACACGAACGTACATGCGAAAAGGCTTCTGCGACGACATCAGCGCTACTCCTTGGTGAGGGTGAACCCGAGGATCTCGTCGCCGATGTGCCACTCCCGTAGCAGGACGTACCCCTGGCCGGTCTTTGCGGAGGAGAAGCGTGAGAAGCCGTGCAACCGTGCGGGCGTATGGACCACGCGGGCCTGTTTCGCGTCGTCTGCCTTCGACGTGAGTTCCTCGATAAGCACGAAGCGCGGGCCGTTCGACGTGCGAACGGCCCGCCAGACCGCGTGCTCCGCGTAGAAGGCGACCTCATCGACCTGGAGCTTGTCGTCTTCACTGGGCCACGCATTTCCGAACGTCGCGGGCGGCGTGTGCAAGTCGAGGTCGATGGTCGGATCGCACCACCACGCGACGAAGCCGTTGCCAAGCGAAGTCTTCGCGAACTTCGCGGCCTCACCGAGGGTGAACACGTCGGCGACTTCGCCGGTCTTGGTGCGCACCCACACGTCGATAGCGTCAGGTCGATCTAGGAAGGTGCGCGTCGAGCGCGAGACGCTCGACGTCTGCTCCTCGGGCTCCTTCGGCTGTACCCACGTCCTCGACGACTTCACTACGTCGTCGTTGACCCACGGCTTCGCCTGCCAATGCCCCGAGCCAGCGCCGCGCGTCTTGTGGCCGCCGACCGGCAGATGCCCGAGCACGCCGAGCGCGACCTGGCGATCGATGAGATTCACGAGCGGCTCGACCTCTTCGGAGGTTGCCCCTTCGACGACGACGCGCACCGGGAACGTGCCCCGGAGCACGCGCACCGCGTCTCGCTTGGCGCTGCCGTAGGAGCCCGCCGAGAACTCATCCTCCGCATGCAGGTGCAGCTTCGCCGCCGACCAAGCGCCTTTGGCTCGCGCATCGCAGATGAGAATGCGGCTGCTCTTGCTGACGGTGCCGAAGGCTTTTCCGGCTGGGTCGTCCTCGCCTACGTCACCTTGCACGAGGTGCGGGTCTGTCACGTCGTTCCCCGCCGCACGCTCCATGCGAGAAAACACGTGGCGGAGCGGCCCGCGCACGCTCGCACCGGGGAGCAAAGGGCGACCGCCCTCCATGAGTATCGCGCGGTCGGTGCTTAGAACGTCAGGCGTCTTCTCGTTCGTCGCCCACGCGGGCTTGGCCCACGTGCCGTCTCCCGTCGGCTGCACGGTTCGCTCGGAGTCGTGCGGGCCGACGGCGAACATGTCGAGGCCCCACGCGGCTTCGTTGGGCTCGGGTTTGTACTCGCCGAACGAGACGTTCACGTCGAGCGTGCGGAAGCACCACGAGCGCGTGGGCGAGACGACGGGCACCATGACAGCGCTGACATTGGGCTCTCGTGGACGCCCGGCCTTGATCCATTCGTCGTAGCTGGCTTCGTCGAAGCGGTACGCCTTCAGGTCGGTGAGGTGGCACCAACCAAGCCCGCGCGCGGAGCTGCCACCGAGCCAGCAGCGCTCCTTGGCCCAGTGCTGGGCGAGCACGTAGCCAAGGATTCCCTCGGCCTCGCAACCTTCGTCGTCACGCAGCTTTTCTGGGATCTGCGACCAGTCGACGCGGAAGCTGAGCTGCCACTTCGTGCCCGCGGGGATGACCTCGCGGTCGTAGAGCACGCCGCCGGCGCGTGCGCCGGTCTTCTGGCGAATGCCGACGCCGGCGCGGATGCGTGGCACACCGGTGGTGGTCGCGTCGGCAAACTCCCACGCCGAGCGGCGCAGGGCGCCGTGCTTGATGTCGTCGGAGACGGCGCGCGGCAGCGGGTCGAAGAACCGCTTTGCCATCGCGACGGCCGCACCCTTGAGGCCGCGCCCCACGAGCGTCGGCACGCCATCGACGAGCGCGAAGGGCTGGTCGGCGCTGGTCTCGCGGTCGAGGCCCGACACCGAGAGCGCCGAATCCTGCACGAGGGTGGCAGTAAACAGTGTGAGCTTCGTGGTCATCTGGCCTCCTTCGCCTTCTTGCGCATGTCGGCGCGCAGCCATCGCACGAAGAGGCGCGCGTGAAGAGCGCGCTGCTTCGGTTGCAGCGCTCTGTCGTTGAGCTTGTCGAGGATCGCTTTCGCGTCGTTGTGCTTCCAGCTCTTGCCGCCTGCCGTCGTCGGGGTGAGGCGACTGGTCAGTGCGTTCGCGTCACCTCGTTCGAGGTCGCCGACGAGGTCAAGCCATTGCGAGAGGCTCGGCTTGCGATCACTTCCGCCACCGGACTTGGCCAGCGACTTGTGGGCATTGAACCACTCCTGCGTCTTCGCGGCGATGGCCTCCTCCGCAATGTCGGCGGCAGACGTCGGCGCGTTGCTCGCAGGAGTCTCGCCAGTCATGCCGGGAAGCGAACCATCGATGCGGAAACGCCCGAAGCCCTCATGCGTGCGCTCGCCGAGCCACTCTCCCTTCGCGGCGCGCTCCGCAAGCTTCGCAACTCCCGCACCTGAGACCTCGAACACGGAGCCGCGTCGAATCGCCGCCGCAGGCATGCGCCACAGGCGAGAGGTGCCGTTGAAGCCGTGGACCATCACGCTGTCTTGCAGCTCCTTGAACCCTCCTCGCTCCGTCTTCACAATGTCGATGTCTTCGGTCCCAACCAACGTGCGGAGCGCCTTCTCATCGAGCGCGATTTGCCAGCGAAGCAACTTGTCGCGCACGAGCAGATCCGACGTGAGCGTGAGCAGCGCTCTGTCCGTGGTCTTCGCCTCCGCAGGTTTGCCTACCCACGCGAGCTGCGCCACCTCGACGGGAGCACCCGCTCGACCCACACGCAGCCAGCGTCGCCCTTCGAGCACGGGAGCCAGCTTCTCCGCGACCTTCTTCAGATGCTCCGGCGAACCATGAAGCTCGGCGAGGAAGTGCGTCTCCTCAACGATCTGCTCGATGGCGAAGAGTGATGCATCGACTTGTTTGGGATCGGGCCGCCCGTTGCGTAGTCGCATCCTGCGTGCGGGCTTGAAGGTTGTCCACGCCTCGCTCGGACTCGCGCGGTAGACGAAGAGGTCGTCCTCGGGGCGTTTGAGCTTCAAGCCGTCTCGCCGCTTGCTCTCGGCCTCGTCGCTCCAGGTATTGAGCCGCTTCGCCGGCGCGGTCGGCTGCGCCCACCAGGGCACATCACCCGCCGCGCCCGTCGGCTTCTCACTCTGGAGCGAGAGCGGCGATGGCAGCACCTCCACGCCATCAAGCTTCGCCGGCACTGCGGGAAGCGGTAGCGCGTCGCTCACCGAGACCTTCCCCGACGTGAGCAGCGAGGCCGTTGCGCGATCGCCCTCGGCGATGAGCCATGCAGCGACCGCGCCGAGCAGCGCGCGACCCGGCACAAACGCGAGGCTCGGGATCAAGTTGTCGGGCGTCGCCGTCGCGGTGATGCAGAGCGGATCGCGGTTCTTGAGCAGGAGCACGAGGCGTCCCGTCGCAGCGCCCGTCTTGCGCATCGTGGTCGTGATCTCTGAGAGCGAGAGATTCACGCGACCAGCGCCAGCCGAGCGCCCACCGCCGAGTGCGTCCACCTCTTGCACGAGCCGTTGCAACGTCGGCAAGTCGTCCGCGGGCAGCTCAACCTCACCGACGAGCTTCGTGCCCTTGGGCACGTACTCGATGACCCGCAGCGTGTCGTCCTGCGGCGCGCGGTTGTAGAAGTCCTTGTCCTTTTCAAAACCCTCGCGTGCGGTCGAGCACCAAATGTGGCTCTCCGGGCTCTCCTTCGCGTAGAGCGAGGTGAAGACGGCGGATTGTTGCTCACCGCCAGCGCGCCCGAAGAACTTCCCCGCCTCTTCGTCACCGCGAAGCCTGCGTGCGGCGTCGCGCAGCACACCCTCGACGTGCGAGGCCCAGATGATAGGGCGGTCATAGCGGTCGCGGGCGATGAGCGCATCGATGCCGCCTCCACCCGAGCCCGAGCCGAGGTGGGCGTCCGAGAGGAACTCGGCGGTGAGCCTGTAGCGTACCCACTTCTTAGACATGGGCGACCTCCAGCTTGGCATCGGCGCGCTCGGCGTTGCGACCGAGACGGGCGATCTCGGTGATTTCAACGAGATCGAGCAGCGCCGTCAGCCGCGGCCCGTTGTTCGCCGCTCGTCGCCACGGCGTCGCCACGCCTGCTTCCGCGAGTGGTCCCTTCGCCTCTTGTGGCAGCTCGGCGAACGCCAACTCCGAGAGCGCTCGTCCATGTGGGAGCTGATCGACGAGATAGCGGAGCTGCGAACGCGGCGCATGCGCGAGTTGGCCAGCGCCACGCACGAGCCCTTGCAGCGAATCGATCCCCTGTCCGAGCACATCGACGGGCCGCTGCGAGAGCACGCGCAGCTCGTTGCCGCTGCCGCGCAGCCAGTCGCGCCGACGCACCTCCTCGGGGTCATCAACCCACGCGGTGCTGAAGACCGCCCAGTCGACGACAGACCGCTTCGCCTCGCCGTCCTTCAGCCCGCGGAAGCGTCGCTTCGCCGAACTGGCGAGTTGCTCGGCGACCTCGTGCAACCGATGGATGGGGATGGTGTGCTTGGCCAACACCACGCCGACGCCGAGGGTCAGCTTGAAGCCGGTGCTGTTGTTCTGGAGCGCGTCGAGCTCCGCGCAGAGCGTGACGATGAAGGGCAACGCGATCTCGGCCCGGCTCACGAGCAAGAGGTCGTCGCCGCCGAGCATCAGCGGGATAAGCGGCGATTTTCCCGTGTCGGGGCAGTGCGCCTCGATGGCCTTCTTCACCGCGCGACGCAGGAGCACGCGATTCTTGTGGAAGAATGCCGCTCGCTCGCTGTCGGTTTTGCCCGCACCGCTGCCGACACCATTGCCGTCGGCGTGGATGAGCGCGAGGTAGCCGTTACCCACCAGCTCCTTCAGCTCTTGCGCGCGGTTCAGCGCCTTGAGCTTGGTCTTGTCGCTGAGCAGGCTGGCCACGTCGACGGCCGTGCCGTCTTCGGTGCGCCTGGCCGCCTCGTGCCTATGTTTCACATCGAGCGAGACGGGGGGGCGCTCGACGCCTTGCTCGACGATGTCAGACGCGAGGCCTCGCCCAGTCCACTCGCAGGGGGCGAGCACTGGCAGCTCGGTGGAGAGATGTACCTGGCTCCTGGTCAGCGGCTCTCGCTCGATTGACACATGGAACCGCAGCCCCGGCAGGCGCGACCGCAGGAGGCACCCTGCCGCGTCGACGAACGCCTCCGCACCGCTCGCGAACAGCGCCTCGAAGTGACCTCCGTCGCGCGCGAGGATGCCTTCCTTCGCGTCGGCGGTGGGGTCGTCGTGGTCCTTCAGCGGATCGTTCTCGTCGGCAACGGGGTACGTCTCGCTGCTCGGCGCAAGCCTCCAGCCACGCCCCGTCTCGCGCGCCAGCTTCGGCAGCGCGACACGCAAGGTCTCGCCGAGGAGCGCATTCGCGCCGACCATCGCCCGCAGGCGCGGCACCGCGAATAACCAGGTTTGCACACGCTGAAGTTCGATATGGACGCGAATCGGCTTTTCGGAGGGGCGGTCGGGTATCTCTTGTGGCATGGGCGGTTCCTCTGGCACTAACCTTGCCGTGCAAGTTTCGCACTGTCCTTCAGTCGATTTGGCAGGTCGCAAGGGCTAAAACCCGGACGGCAGAGTCAGCCATGACCTGCCTGGCATCGCCCCACATCTGTCCATTGTCAAGCCGTCTCTGCAATCTGACACATTCTACTCGAACCGGGTTCAGAAGGACATCCGGCGGGCGGCATTTGAACCGCGCAATATCAACAAAGATAAGCGATTGCGGCGAGCGACGAAGAAACCTCTGCCAACGATCCCAGATTTTGAACCACGGCATGGTGACGGGAAAATGCACGATTTCAAGCAGAAAACCCACTACCGTTGCCGGCAGCGGGCTTTTCAAGAAATGACAAGCGGAGAGGGCGGGATTCGAACCCGCGGTGAGGTTTGACCCCCACACGGCATTTCCAGTGCGATTGATCATACAAGCAAGTGTAAATGAGTTGGAAACCAGCGGTTTTTCCTTGGTTTTTGTGGTTGCAACTACCTGAAAATCGGCTTGAAGCCAGCTCCAAGGCTCCGGTAACGTAACAGTTCATGTAACACCACGGCGGCTAGGGTCGCTCCCGAAGAGCCCGCTGTCTCACGGGCCCGCCGCCGCTTTTCTTTCCGAGATGCCAGAGGAGACGCTGGCCTATGCCACACAGCCCTTTTCCCACTCTTGCCGAGCATCCAGCGCGCTGGCGTACCAGAGGGCTCGTCTCCTGGAGGCTCGGCACCACGACCAGCCCCAGAACGGGAGGATGCCATGTCGGATAAAGCGTTTCCTGGTGATGATCCTACGGACTATTCAACAGCTCGCAGCAGCAGGAGTGACCAATGGCGCGGAAACTCTCCGTGGGATGCGATTCTTGAGGCTTGCGATAAGCGTTCCATCAGCGATAGGCGATTGAACTTGGATGCTCTCCTTCGGAAGGATTTCTTAGGCGATGCCTGGGAGGCTGCGAAGCGAGAGGTCTTATGTCTGCGTCAGCTTTACGAGGTCTGTGGTTCCCGGAAGATGATGATCCGAAACGGCGAAAGTACTCGTGCCTTGCTCTACGACGCCCTGGAGCACTTCCTGTGGTTCTGTTCTTGCACACATGGACAGGTGATTACCGGCGACTGGGATGCCGTTGAGGCCCTACGTGAGGAACTAGCTTCTGTCCGGCCGCCGGTGCAAATCGATCAGCGGTTCGCGACAAGTATAACCGAATTTGTAATGCGGCGCCATTGCGATGCCGTGCTCCGCATGGATCGAGCGCACGTGGGTGAATTCTTCGATGAGGCCATGAGCTTCGTTCCCGAGGGCTTAAGGGGATCCGGCGGAACCGATAGCGCCAACTTTGCCATCACAGTTGCATCAGCCACATTCTGGCCCGGACGCCTTCAGGCGCTAGACAAAGATGAGCCCGTGGGATCTGAGTGGCTGAATGTGTACGCACGCTTGCGAGGCTGCGATGCCCTTCGCCAGCAGGCGGAGCATCTCGCGATCGAATTGGTAATCAGTTTTGTAGGTAGTAAATTGAAGGTATTTCGCGGTTTGCAGCGGATTTTGGCAGGACTTCAGGGAGAGTTCACTCATGCCGCCGCGGCAAGACTCGCCGCCGGCTCGTCGATCGCTGATGTTACGGGGAGCCGCGACCGAGATCCTGAGTGGGTACACAACCTCTCTCGTCTAAACCGCAAGATCTATGAGTTCATGGAACACCGAGGCTCCGCACGTCTGGGCGAGTTTGCAGAGTACGTCTGGGGGGAGAAAGTTGGAGAGGGAGTTACCCAGAAGAATGTGCAAGTAAGCCTCTCGCGGTTTAACAATTTAACGGGTGCCCCCTGGGCTCTGCTGCTGCGTAAAGGCGTGATCAAGAAATACCGGTGATTTCTCGAATCTCCAGATTCACAAAGTATCGGTTTTGAAACCCCTCTTGAAACTTCTGACCGGACCCATGAGGCACGTCGTGGCCAGCGGGCTTTTTTCGTCTAAGAAGTCTCAATTCTGAAACCGCGGTTGAAACCGCCTTGTCATAGAATGTGCTCCGTCAGGTACCCATTTAGGTGCTCATGACGGAGGCGCTATGTTGGGTCCACTCACGCCATCCGAGATGATTTTGCAGGTCATCCCCCAGCCCGATTTCGTCCGCGGGAGGTTGTCGCAAGCACTGCGCGAAGTCGCATTGCTCCGCCGATTATTGCGGCTGTCGCGACAGGCTGCAAAAGAGCACAAGACCGAAAAGGAATGGACCATCCCAGGTGGCACGTTGGCCGACCCCTTCGCTTTGACGGGCAACCGTGGGAAAAGCCGAAAGGAGGACTGCGGTGCCAAATAAGCAGAGCCACCGATCGGGTGGTGCGGTCGCCCCAGCGCCGGTCGCCCGGAGCACGCGTGCACCCCGTATCGTGCATCCTCATGCTGTTTACCTCCGTGAGGAGTTTGAGGCAGAGTTTAGGGTGAAGCCCTCGACGGTCCGCAGGGAAGTGCGCGAGGGACGCTTGCGCGTCTGCCGGAGGGCAGGGAAATACTTTTTCCTCGGCGCCGACATCCTCGCGTGGTTGCGTGCGGGGGTGGTGAAGCCGCGGGCTTGCGCCCCGAAGGCGAACGGAGCGAGCGAGCATACAGCCAGTCAATAGATGGGAAGTGAAAATGAGCGGGGCCGCCCATTATATGGCGGCCCTTGCTCCCTTTTAATTGAGGCGGGGTCTTGTTGCTGACCACGTGCCCGCCAGATTGAGGATGTTATCGTGACATATCTGTACGCTTTGGTCAATCCTCGTCGGCCGCAGCCGTTTGGCGGCCAGCAGCCACGACCGCCCCCGGGATGAAGGCGCGGCCGTCCGATTGACCTTGTGGCACCTCTTGCGGACCAAGCCAACCGGACGGAGGCACTACCTTCGACCAAACTCCACCGAAGCAGAGTGGGCAACTCGTCGCCTACCTCTCCATCCCTTTGTACAGTGCGCAAGCTACCCCGCCGGGGCCGGCATGGTAGGCTGCGCTAGGCTAGCGGCCGTGCGCCGTCCGGGATTCCCCCTGCTCCTGCTTGACACCTCGGCGGCTGCGGCAGCGCATCAAGAGATTGTGGTGAGTTTATCATCGGTATCACGGACGTGGCGAGAGGTTTCCCGAGACAACCCTTGTCCGGTTTGCAAGAAGAGCAGTTGGTGCAAGCTTTCGGGCGACGGTGCGGTCGTCCTCTGTCGCCGCCAGGAAGCTGGGTGCTATCGGAGTAAGCTCGACCAGAGGGGTGCCCCCTATTATCTGCACCGGGCGGATGGGGAGACGCAGCACGTCGCAACGCCGCCGCCAGAGCCGGCCAACCCCAAACCCAAACGCGCTGACCCGGACGTACTCGATCGAGTTTACACGGCGTTGTTGGCTAAGCTGCAATTGAGCAATGCCCACCGCGAGAATCTTCACCAACGCGGCTTGACGGATGAAATCATTGACCGCATCGGCTATCAGACTCTACCTCGATCAGAGCGCCCCCGCATAGCCAGCTCACTCAAGGAGCGGTTCGGCGACGTGCTCCTGCAAGTTCCCGGGTTCGTAATCAAAGAATGGGAGGGGCGCAGCTGTGTCACCATCGCTGGCGCTGCGGGGTTACTCGTTCCCGTTCGAGATCTGCAAGGGCGGATCGTTGCGTTGAAAATTCGGCGCGATGCTGCCGACGATCGGCGCTATTCTTACCTCTCGTCTGTTCGCTTCGGAGGCCCCGGCCCCAGTGCCCCGGTGCATGTGCCACTGGGCATCCAAGCCCCTGCGGCAGTCGTGCGCGTGACCGAGGGTGAACTAAAAGCCGACGTGGCGTTTGCACGGAGTGGATTGCCTACCGTCTCTGTGCCCGGCGTTGGCAACTGGGCTGCCTGTCTGCCCGTGCTTGTTGGCCTGGACTGCAAAACGGTTCGCCTGGCTTTCGACGCCGACGCCCGCATAAAACCGGCCGTGGCCCAGGCGATTTTGTCCGCTGCGACGCGACTAGCAGACGAAGGGTACGGTTTGGAGCTAGAGGTTTGGTCGCCGCAGTGCAAAGGCATCGATGATCTTTTGGCTGTCGGCGGAACGCCCAACGTGCTGATGGGTGATGCCGTGCGGGAAGCCGTGCAGGAGATTGCCCAAGCCGCCGGCGTCAAGACGCCAACTCGGGAGGACGCCTTTATCCGGCTGCCCGGCGTGTTGGCGCAAGGAGCGGCCGCTCTGTTCGAAGACCGGCCACTTCTCGAGGCTTTAGCCCGTGTTGCCGTGGACGACCCAGCACGGTTTGCCGGCCTCCGGGCCACCATCCGGAAAGACGTCTCGGTCCGGGATTTGGACAAGGCTCTGAAACCTTTCCTCCGTGAACAAACGCAGAAGCGGCCGCCAGCCCTCCACGTGGCCGGCTACCGAGTCGAGAACGGTTGCCTCTGTCGCGAACACGCGACACCGCAAGGGGGAATCACGCTGGTGCCTTTGGCCAATTTCGCGGCGAAGATTGTGCAACAGATTGTCAGGGACGATGGAGTGGAGCGAAGGACCACGCTGGTTATCGAAGGTCGGTTGCAAAGTGGCCAAGCCTTGCCGCGGGTTGAGGTGGGCGCCGAAACCTTCACACGGATGGATTGGCCTATGCACCAGTGGGGAACCCAGGCGGTCGTTTACGCCGGCGCGGCAACCAGGGACCATGTGCGGACGGCGTTGCAGATCCTCTCTACCGGTGTGGCGCGGCAAACAGTCTACACCCACACGGGCTGGCGGAAGATCGGTGATGCGTCGTGTTACCTTCACGCCGCCGGTGCCATCGGTCCCCATGGTCCGGTGGCTGACCTCGCAGTGGAGTTACCCAGCGACCTGGCCCGTTATGTGTTGCCCCAGCCGCCTGCGGGTGAAGCGTTGCGGCAAGCTATCGCCGCCAGTCTCAATCTCTTGGAACTCGGTCCGGATTCGCTGACGTTCTCCATGCAAGCCGCTTGTTATCGGGCCGTGTTGGGAGAAGTCGACTTTGCCGTACACCTGTGCGGGCCTACCGGCTGCTTCAAGAGCGAGAGTGTTGCCCTGTGGCAACAACACTATGGGGCCGGAATGACCCGGAAGGAACTGCCGGCCAACTGGTTGAGCACAGGCAACGCCCTGGAGCGAATTGCTTTTGCAGCCAAAGACGCTGTGCTGGTGGTCGATGATTTTGCTCCAAGTGGCAGCGCCGCTGAAGTGCAACGTTTGCATCATGAAGCCGACCGGCTCTTGCGGGCCCAGGGTAATCACGCGGGTCGCCAGCGCATGAATCGCGACGGCAGCTTACGGGCCAGTCGACCGCCCCGTGGCTTAGTCGTTTCGACCGGCGAAGACGTTCCGCGTGGACAATCCTTGCAAGCGCGGCTCTTTACGATCGAGGTTCAGGATGGCGATGTGGATGCGAGGCGGCTGACGGCTTGCCAACAAGATGCAGCGGAAGGCCTGTACGCTCAAGCGATGGCCGGATTCATTCAGTGGCTCGCTCCCCAGTTGGACATGATTCACGCCCGATTGCGCTCCGAGGTAGGCGAACTCCGCGCGAAGGTCTTGGCTCAGGGACAGCATGCCCGCACGCCGGAGATCGTAGCGAATTTGGCCATCGGGCTGCGTTACCTGCTCGGCTTCGCCAGAGCCGTCGGCGCTCTCTCCAAGACGGAGCAAGAAGAGTTGTGGCAGCGCGGCTGGCAGTCCCTCGTAAGGGTGGCGGACGCACAGGCTGGACAGCAGGCTGCCAGCGAGCCGGTCGGTCGCTTCCTGCGCCTACTGGCCGCTTCTGTGGCTTCCGGTCGCGCCCACCTGGCCGGACCGGATGGTAATAAACCGGCGCGGAACGCTCAAGCTTGGGGCTGGCGGCGAGAGGATTTTACGGCTCCTGGCAGCCTCGACCAGGGCTGGCGCTCCCAGGGCAAGCGTGCTGGCTGGATCGATGGCGAGAATGTTTACCTGCAGCCGGATGAGGCGTATGCCGTAGCTCAGCATTTGGCCGTGGAACAAGGCGAGGGTTTGGGGATTAATCCTCGCACCTTACACGTTCGGCTGAAGCAGCAAGGACTTCTGGCGAGCTGGGACAAAACCCGACAAAGGAACACGGTGCGCCGCACCCTCGAAGGGCTCAAGGGCCGCGAAGTGCTCCATGTGCGAGCGTCATCCCTTGCTTCCGTGCATACCGGACCGTCCACACCGTCCACCAAGGTCAGCAATCCGTACCTAAGTTCTGAAGCTGCAAATGCTTCGGCGGTGGACGGTCCGGTGGACGGTTTTATAGAGGCTTGGCAGCAACCGTCCATGGAAACGGTCCACCCAAGCAGCCAAAATCACCAAGAGCAGGCTCTCGGTGGACGGTATGGACGGTCGGATACGGGGGTAGAGGCTTCGCGCACGGAAGATTTTTCCCCAGCCGAGGACACACGCCCGGTTTATGCGCAGTTGCCCAACGGTCGCATCGAAAGGATACACTCACTCGACCGTCTTCCCCCGGAGGCGGTAGCCTGGTGCCGGGAAGGGGACAGCGCTTGGCGATCGCTGAATGGAGCGGCCGGTTAGCAATTTCCTGGTGCATATCGTGAAAAAGGTGCAGAGCCAAGCCGCTCGCAACGGTCGGCTCCGCGCGTTTGAAGAAGTGGCACGATGATACGTTTGCTTCTTCCGATTCTCAAGCACATTTCCGCGCTCATGCCGGGAATAGCCACAGACCAACCGGAAGTCGCACCGAAGATCCTCGCCCAACGCAGGGAGCAGCTTGTGCGCATCCAACGGGTCATGGAGGAGCATTTCGGCCGTTCTCTGTCCCTTTCTGAGCAACAGCGGTTCTTGCAGGTGGGCACCTTGGCGCCGCTGACGCGGGCCAAGCCTGTGTCGCCTATGCCGCGGCTCGTAGTGATTGCTCATCATCCGAGGACCTGCCGGTAAGTAGCGGGAAGGAGCTAAGTCTAACCCTCACGGGAGAAGAATTGATGGAACTCGACATCACCGACATCAAGATCGGCAAGCGGTTCCGCAAGGACCTGGGCGACTTCGCCGCCCTGACCGCAAGCTTGCAGGAACTGGGCACCATGCTCCAGCCCATCGTCATCACCGCAGACCATCGTCGGGCATGGCAAGGCTTTTTCGGGCGGCCTTGGGGTTCTTAAGCATGAGAGGGCGTGATGAATGCTTCTCAACGAATCGTGGTCGGTTACCAGAAATTCAAGGTGTTGTTCTCGGAACTCCTGCGGTCCCTGACCGACCAAGAATTGGCCGGGTGGAAGCGGGACATCCAGACGCGGGGTATCGTGGTCCCCGTGATCGTTGACCAAGATCTGGGCGTCATCGATGGCATCCACCGGCTGGAGATCGCCAGCGCGCTGGGCCTGACGAGAGTGCCGATGGAGATGCGGCCGGGGCTGACGCACGCTGAGAAGGAAGAGTTGGCCCTGGCGCTGAATGAGCACCGGCGGCAGCTAAGCCGGGAGGACCGCAAGGAACTGGCGAAGAAGCTGCGGCAGGAAGGGAAAAGTATTCGCGATATCGTGGATCGTCTGGGAGCCGACAAAAACACGATCCTAAACGACGTGTCTGAATTTCAGACACCTGAGATCACCGGCCGCGATGGCAAGGTCTACGCCGCCACGCGCCCGACCACGGTGCGCGTGAACTCGCCTGACGAAGCTGCGGCGGCAGCGGTGCTGCTGGAGGATCTCAGCCCGGCTGTAAGCGCTGCTTACTGCCCATAAGAGGAGCGCGTGATGGGATAGGTGCCGCTGGTCGGAAGCTGCCAGCGGTTCGGCTGGCGCTGGACTACCCCGATGCCTCCGCGTGCGCGAAGAACTCCTCAGAGCCGAGCATCACCGCAACCAGGGTTTGATCAGGAACTCCCGCCTGCAAGTCTGCGACGAAGGAGTCCAGCCCGCCGGCATCGGCCGGGCGTTTCAGGAGCTTCTGGTAAAAACTTGCAATCAGGTCGCGGCCGTACTCCGTGCTTGCAAAAACGGCCGCAGCTACCTGCTGGCGGCTAGCGCCCCGATCGAGCGCTTGCGTGAACGCCGCCAAACCTCCCGCATCGGGGGACCGGTTCAACGCATCCTGGTAAAGGGCCGTTAAGAATCCATCTGTCGTCTCGCCCCCGCGAACCTGCAGATATTCCCGAGAGCTGGTCAAGATGGCCCGGAGCTGCTGCAGTGTCCCACCTGTACCCAAGAAGGTGATGTAGGTCGTCCGTCCCGAGGCATCGGCATCACGGTGCAGGAACTGTTGGTAGAGCGCTTCCACCTGATTGCTGCGCCATTCTTGGCTCTGCTCGATCGACCAAGCGACTTGCGTCCGGCTAACGCCCTGATCGAGAAGGGTCGTCCAGGAAGCCAACCCGCCTGCATCGACCGGACGCAGCAGCAAGCTCAGATACAATTGGGCGACAAAGCGCTCGTCGGGCGTGCCGATGGTCACTGCTACCGCAGAGGAACTACTCGCGGTATGGTTGACATCTCCGGCATAAGCTGCAGTTATCGAGTGTCCGCCCAAGGGCAACGTGGACGTGGTAAACACCGCCACACCCCCAGCCAATGGGATCGTGGCCAGTCGCATGCCTTGGTCCAGGAAGACGACCGATCCCATCTCGGTGTCGGCACCGGATGTTCCAGGATTTACGGTCGCCGTCAGTGTGACTGGCTGGCCAGAGGGCACGGCGGCCGCCGAGGTTTGCAGGAGCGTCACAGTGCTGTCGGGGGTGATGGTCAGGGTTCCACTCACGAACGTGATGGTGTAATTCGGGGAGCTGGCGCCGCCAGCCAGGATGACGTAGGTTCCTACGGGACTGGAGATCGTGGCAGCGGTCGGCAGAATCGGTTGCGTCGCCAGGTTGGTGGCGGTGTCTCCGTTGACGAAGCCACTGTAGGTGGCGGTGAAGTCAGGGTTGGCTTGGCCGTAGACCTTACTGGCATTCTTGGCGGTTACAGTTAGCGGGGCCGGCGTGATCGTCAAAGTGCCGCCATTTACGAGGACGGCATAGTTGCCAAGCCTGTTGGCGGGGTCGTTGAGGATCGGTGGGATGGAATAAGTCCCCACCGGACTGCTCAACGCCGCCGTGGAGCTATAACTGACCGTGATATTGTCGCCATTCCGAACGCCAGTGATGACCCCTGTGAGGGGCGGCGTGGCGGCGCCGTAGCTGCGCCAGACATTCGTCGCGATCACCGTGAGCGGGGCTGCCGTGACCACCAGCGTACCGGAATCGAAAGAGATAACGTAGTTGCTGGAAGTCAGCCCGCTCGGGGTGATGGCATAGCTGCCTACGTTGCTGCTCGTTGTGGTCAGCGTCGCTAAGGACAGCGTACCGCCGAGCACGCTGGGTCCGTCACCCAGGACAAAACCGCTGTAGCTGACGGTGAACGTTGGATTCGTTGCCCCGTAAACGCGCGTGGCATTGTTCGCTGTGATGGTCAGAGGGGCAGGCGCAACGGTCAGGGTGCTGGCGACATAGCTGATGCTGTAGTCTGTATCCGCCGCTCCACTGACGGTTATCGGATACGGGCTCCCGGCCACAGAACTGCCGGCCGTGGCGATCGTCGTTACGGTGGGAGCAGTATTGGGCACGGCGCCGAAGGTGTCAGGAGTATCGCCGTTGACCAAGCCTGCGTAACTCACCGTCAGCGAAGGCAGGGTCGCCCCGTAGTCCGTCGTTTTGTTATCCGCGGTGATAGTGAGCGGGGCGGGTGTAACGGTCATCGTGCCGGGGACATACCTGATCGTGTAGTTGATGGCTTGGGCACTGCTGGCCAGGATGTTGTAGGGGGCAGCGGCGACGTGACTGGTCGCTGTCGCGCTCGTCGTGACTATGGGAAGCGTGGTCAGGCTGCCCGGCGTATCGCCGTTGACGAAGCCACTGTAGCTGGCGGTTAGAGTCGGCAGGCCGGCGCCATACACCATCGTCTTGCTATCGGCCGTAATGGTGAGCGAAGCTGGCATGATTGTCAGCGTGCCGGTGACAAAAGTGATCGCATAGTTGCTCGAAGTCAGGCCACCCGGTGTAATCGCATCGCTGCCCACCGAACTGGCGACCGTGGCCGGTGTGCTGAAGCCGAGCGTGCCGCTCAGAACATTTTGATTCTCTCCGAGCACGAAGCCCGTGTAGTGGGCTGTGAACGTGGGGTTTGCTTGGCCGTAGACTCTCGTTTTATCATCGGCGGTTACAAGGAGCGGCACTTGGTTCACGGTTTGACTCACGCTACCGGAGCTGATGTCCAAACCGGGGCTGCCGTTGTAAGAGGCGGTAATGGCGTGTGGACTGCCAGCCGCTGTCAAGGTGCCAGTCTGGAAGTTGGCCTGGCCGCTGCCGTCCAGAGGAACAGAAGTCGCCAGGATACTGCTCCCATCTTGGAAAGTGACCGTCCCGGCGGTCACGGGGCTGCCACCGCTGGTCACGGTCGCCGTGAAGGAAATGGACTGGCCATAGCCCGAAGCGTTGGCCGATGAACGGAGTGCCGTCACGGTGGCTTGGGCGAAATCGATCTTCGCCACGAAGGCCTCCGAATTACCACCGGCACGATAAGTCGGCTGGAGGGCTCCGGGCGTCGTCGGGAAGTCGATCGAATTAGTAGTGCCCGTGATGTACGCGTTGCCCGAGGCGTCGAGGGCAATGGCAGAGCCATAGTCGCTGTTGCTGCCACCGAAGCGAGTGGAATAGAGCAAGGCCGTGCCACTGGCGTTCAGCTTCGCCACGAAGGCATCCGAACCCCCATTAGTGGTCTGCACGGCTCCGGGTGTTGTGGGAAAATTGGACGAACTGGTCAGGCCCGTAAGGTAGGCATTGCCCGATGTATCCACGGCAATGGCATAGCCAGAGTCATCCTGGCTGCCGCCAAGGTAGGTTGAGTAGGCCAAGGCGGTGCCGCTGGGGTTCAGCTTCGCGATGAAGGCGTTTGAGGTACCTGCCAAAGTTCGCTGCAGAGCCCCCGGTGTTGTTGGGAAGTTGGACGAGTCGGTATCACCCGTGACGTACGCATTGCCGGCTGCGTCCACGGCGACCCCGTGGCCATAGTCCCCTCCGCCCCCATTAAGGCCGCCTAAGTAGGTAGAGAAGATCAAGGCAGTGCCCGTCGCGTTTACTTTCGCCACAAAGGCGTCGCTGGGGTTACCACCATAATTGGTTTGCAGGGCTCCGGGTGTTGTCGGGAAGTTAGTCGAAGATGTAGATCCCGTGATGTAAGCATTGCCTGAAGTGTCCACCGCGATACTAGTACCCTGGTCCGCACCGCTGCCACCGAGGAACGTGGAGTAGAGCAAGGACGTGCCGCTGGGATTCAGCTTGGCTACGAAGGCGTCCTCATAACGACCACCGAGACTCCCACCCGATGCAGTCTGTACTGCTCCAGGCGTCGTGGGGAAGTTCGTTGAAGTGGCATCGCCTGCGATGTACACATTGCCCGAGGCATCCACGGCGATACCCAAGGCCTGGTCATCACTGCTACCGCCCAGGTAAGTGGAATAAAGCAAGGCGGTGCCGCTGGCGTTCAGCTTGGCCACGAAAGCGTTCGAGGAACCCGCCAACGTCGTCTGCACGGCTCCGCTCGTCGTCGGAAAGTTCGTCGAATAGGTAACGCCCGTGATGTACGCATCGCCCGAAGCGTCGAAGGCGATACCGTGGGTTTCATCATCATCGCTGCCACCGAGGAACGTAGAGTAGAGCAAGGCCGTACCGCTGGGATTCAGCTTCGCCACGTAGGCGTCTCTGGGACCACCAGCATAAGTCGCCTGCGCCGCTCCGCTGGTCGTGGGGAAGTTAGACGAGAGGGTTGTACCCGCGACATAGGCATTGCCCGAGGCGTCCACGGCGATACTGGCGCCTTCGTTAAGGCGGGTACCGCCGAGGTAAGTGGAGTAAGACAGCACTGGGTCTATGACAAGCTGCCGGTTGGCGTCGTACGCGTCGACCTGGAAGCCTACGTCGTCTTGTCCCAAGAGCACATAGCGGCCCGAAACCGCTTGGCGGCCTCTTTGACTTTCTTGGTAGACCACCGGAGCATGCTCCATCATGTCTCCCCCCGCCGTGTGCAAAACGAGATTGCCCTGCGCATCAAGCGTGAGGTCCTGGGCACCCTGAAAGGAAAGCTGAATCAGGTGAGGATCGGCACCGGGTTGCACGACAAAATCATACTCGAGCTGCCGCTGGTTGCCGTAGTAGACGAGATCGATGCCAGGATAGACGCCCCGGTACTCCACCCTGCCGTAGTTCGCGACATTCGTCCGCCAATGGCTGGGGTCACTGCCGACGAAGTAGTTGCTCGTGGTCGCCTGCTTGTCCAGACCGAGGACCGGCGGGGCGAGGTTGCCACCCTTCAGTTGCATGCGCAGTACATCCTCTGCTTGTGGGACGCTGGTTGAACCCTGCACCGCGGAGGAAGCAACCGGTTTCTGCAAGCCGAGGACAGCTTCGCTCGGAGTCAAGAACAAGGCATAGCCGCTGCCCCGAGCCAGGAAATTGACTTGCGAGTCGGTCTGGCCCTGGTTCGCCTCGAAGCTCAAGGGAATTTGACCGTAGGCGAGCCCCAGCGCAGTGCCATCGAGGAGTTCCCGCCTCTCCAACCACTCCACCTGGGGTCGATGAGCCCGAACCACCATGAGGCACCTCGCTTATTCGAGTGGAAAGAAAACTACTGGCGCACCTTGGCCACGTGAGAAATGCTGCGGATACAGCGCCTCCTCAACCATGGGCTACCAAGCTGCCACGGTCAAATGGCGAACGACCTCCCCGCGGCACTGCGAACATGGCGTGCTGCTGGGACGCTGAGAAGCGATCACAACCAGGGCAACGATCGGTAAAACACCGGGAGTAGAATGAACAGAAGGAGCCAGCCCAGAGTCACGGCCAGCAGAAGGCTAGTGCCGGTACAATTTATCCAGCGAACAGGCGAGTCTGGCACCCATGGAACAAGGAGAAGAATGGGCATGAGCACCGGCTACGGCTACCTGTCCCCGACCAGCCAAGCGAAGAAAAACCAGATCGAGCAAGCCTGCTAGAACCAGTGCCCAGGCATCCCGTGGAGTCGCTATTTTGAAGAGCCCGGGGGCGCCCGGCGCCTTCCCTTGGCCCCGCGCCAGGCCGGCCAGCAACTCCTCGAAGCGCTGCGGCCGGGCGACCACTTGTTTATGCCGGGCACAGATTTGGGCTTCCGACTAATGGAAATCCAGCGGTACCTGGAAGACTGGCTCGACCAAGGAATCCGGGTGCATCTCCTCTACGTCCTGGAGCGGGGAGGCATCGACACGAGCACGCCGGAGGTCGGTCGCTTCCTGCTCCAGGTACTGACGGCCTGCATCGACATCCGACGCAGCTACCGCCGGGAGCAGTGGAAACCTAGGAAGCCCGGCAAGGCAACGAACCACGCCGGCTACGGCTACCGCCACCGGGGAGCCCGCAGCTGGAAAGTCCGCGTCGCAGAGGCCAACGAGAACGCAGCCCTCGCCCGGATCGTTGCCTGGCGCGACCACGAAAGGCTCAGCTGGGCGAAGATCGCCACCCGCCGGATGGGGCAAGGGATCTTCACCAAGGACAGCCGGGAGTGGAGCGAGGATCGCTGCCGGCGCGCCTACCAAGCGGAAGTCAAACAATGGTCCCAGACCAACGGACTCAGACGGCCGCTCCCAGCTTGCTCACTTCGGACAGCTCGGAGGCAGAGCCGAATCCTTGATGGCACAAGCCGCGCCGCTGCTGGCGATCGGCGTATCAGGGCCCTCCGCTTGCCTTCTCAGCTCTTCGAGCCGCTTGCGCAATTCCTGCGCCTTGGCCAGGATCTCTTTCGACTTCTTAGCCGAGTCGCTCGCCCTGTCTTGTCGTTGCTCGCGGTCCTCGGTCGTCTGCCGCTCGCCAGCCTCCGCTGGCTGTTGGCGAGTCGTTTGGCTCCTGTGCTTTCTCAACCGCCTGGCCAAGACGCTCGCGTTCCGCGCCACGAGCAGATGGCAAGGATTAAAACAAGCCGGCTCCCCACAGGTATGGCCCACGCTTCCCCGAGCGCGCGGCGAACGGCCGCCCCAGACACACAAGCCCAGGACGTGCACCCGCCACACCCGGCCGGCAAACCAAATCCGACCATACCCCTTCCGGTCCTTGCCTCCCTGCCACAGCCAGCAGCCGCATTCGGGATCGATCCGGCGACGCTTTCGTAGACGTGGGGCCAGCTGAAGGATGAGCTGGTTTTCGGTCACCGCTGAGCCCACCGGAAGTGCTCCCATGCCCCCACAATCTGCCTTGCCACTCTTCGCACCCTACCCATGCTTCCCCTACGAACCCTGCGGACGGCGTGCGGAGGACGTCATGGATTCTACCAATCGCCGCCCCTGCCTCGAACCGCGGTTCGACCCGATGGGAATTCCCCCACTCCTATACTTGAGCCCGAGCGAAAACGCTGCTTCGAGGGTGTCATGCGCCAACTGCTGTCTGGACGCTAACAATTGTAGATGGAACACGTAGGCTTGGGCTCGCCTGAGCGTCGGGGCTCAGCAAGGGTCCGAAGAGCCATTAACACCATGCACCGAATGCACTTACGATCCCACCACTAGGGGTCCCGTGGTGAGTGAGAGGGAGAGGCATTTCCCGACATTTCGAGGTGTTTTTTGCCCTGTCCGGGAGAAAGGTCCGTAGCCATGACAATCCGCCAACTTCTCGATGAATTAACCGCCCTCCGCAGGACTCTGGAGCGTGCCGTCCGTAAACTGGAACACATCCGTAATCAGATCCATGCGGCGGTGCAATACGCATCGCCAGAACCGCCGAACGAGGCTCTCCAGCGGAAGCTTCCAAAGAAACCCCCAAGCGAGCGCTAAGCACACAACACCTTCCAGCCTGCCAATCCGGCAGCCCTTGTTCTAGGGGTAAAAATTCCAGGAGCGTAAGGTAGTTGGGGTTGGGCGGTGGGTGGGGGGCCTGGGGCGGGGTCTGGACAGGAGCGTGCACGCAGCAGCACACCGCTCCGCCGATGCTGCATGCGGTTCGCCACGACCCCTGCACCAGCCGGCACCCAGGCAGCCGCGTCGCAGCTACTATGCTGCTCGCTCTGGTCTGCTCCCCTCTACGGACCAGCGATGGAGCCATGTCCGTGGACAGGAGACGAGCGTGCGGGGTAAGGACGGGGTCCGTGTGCAGAGGGAATGAAGCAGGCTCCAAAGAGGGCTGAAGCAAGGCTGAAACAGCAAGGCAACTGACGGCAGCGCGGTCCCGTCACTTCCGCTTCGGCAACCGGCCAGCGCAGGCCTTCTTCACAACGGCTGTTTCGGAGGGAGACTGCTTGCGAGGCCGGTCAGGTCCCCTCGAAGGGGCTGAGGCTTCCTCTGGAAGGGCATCCAGGGTGAATGCCATACAGGTAACGCCAAGGGCTCGGGCTAAGACTAAGACCAGCGGCCATGCTGGCTCCTGGACACCGCGTTCCAGCTTCGCCACGGTGAACACATTACATCCCGCTTGGTCGGCAAGCTGCCGCTGACTGAGGCCGGCCTGCGTGCGCAAGGCTCGTAGGCGACCCCCGAACCCCGTTGGCGGCCAGCCACCTTGCTTGGTCATCGCTCCCTCTCAAGAAAAAAGGCGACAGCCCAAGTATAGCCTCTAGAGGCGGTTCCGACAATCCCAAAGGAACTAGCCTCTAGCGGCTTGGCACCTAGCCTCTAGAGGCTATGTTTGAATGTCACCTCTGATGACGCTTGCTCTTTGACAACCCGCTGTCTCGCCAACCTGAACAGGGCACCGCACGGTAGTCGGGGGAAACGGGACAGCCAGGCGGAAGCGGCTGACGCCGCAACCCCCCGTGGCACCGGCAAAGAGCACGGCCCACGGGGAAGGTCGTCCGGTACGAGTCCGGAATGTGATCAGCAAGAGCGAAACCTTCCACCAGGAGCACCACACCATGACGAGCGCGTCCGCCAATCCCAGCAAACTGGCTATCCTGTTCCGCGACATCGCCACACTTGGCGGCAAAGATGCCAGCTTCATGGCGAACGTCATCCTGCATCACCACCAGCGGCCGATGACGAAGCTGCGGGGGTTGCTCAAGCTCTTGCGGGCCGGCCACCGCATCCGCACCGCGTCGTTCAGCCTGAACGTCCTGGTGATCGACGACCAGCGGACGGAATGGAGCCGGCTGGAAGAGGCGTAACGATCCCGCAGCACTCACGCCCCTGGCACCGGGCCGGGGGCAATCCAACGGAACCAGAGGAAAGAACATGGCACTTCTCGCAACCCGCACGTCCAGGCCCAAGTCCAAGGCCAAACAGCGATTCTTCAGCATTACGTTCCATATCGAAGGCACAGAGTACCGGATTAGCCCACTGGCGATTGATCCGAGCATTGGCCACAAAGCGTTCCGCTTTGCCAAGCAAGGCGGCGACGAAGCCGTCTATGACGTGCATGTTGATGCGCACGGCACCCACTGCCAGTGCCTGGGATTCCTCCGGCACGGCCACTGCAAACACGCCGATACGATCCGAGCAGCCGAACAGGTCTTTCGACTGTCCTGACCCGCCCTCCCCATCGACCTAGACCTGGAACGCAGAGGACGGCACGGAAGCCATAATGCGGCCTCCCGCTGGGGAGCCGGCTCCAAGCCCGGACAGATAAGGAGCAAGACCCATGACCCGATCCGACGAACAGATTCTGGCTGAGGTATGCCAGAGCATGGAGCAGCAGCGTGCGCTTGCTGGTGAAGGCAAGTGCATCCGCTGCGGTCAACCCGCCCCAGCGCTCTGCTACCAATGCGACCGCTGCCTCTGGCACGATGCCGATATCGTCCTCACCGGCACCCGTACACGGAGGGCCCAGAAATGGCTACCTTCCGCGCGGTCGCCCGCGTCGTGTTCTACCTGGCTGTCGTACCGGTCGAGCTGCTTGTGATTGTCGCCCTCCTCGAGTGGTGGGCGCGGCGTAAGCAAGCACTCGCAGCTTCCCGCTGAGCGCTCGTTGGCCCGAATCGCGGTTTTCCGGCTTCGCAACCGGACGGGCCCTTTCTCCCCGGAACAGGAGCACCCTATGATCCGAACGCTTTTGCACGGCCACGTCTCACCGGAGACGGCCTACGTGGTCCAAGACTACCCGTTTGGCTTCCGGCTGCGGTGCAAGATCCGGTATTGGATCGAGACGGCCGACAAGGGCGCCAAGAAAGGCGCCATGCGGTTTGTGTCCCAAACCACCGATCCGCGTAAGTCCGGGGAATTCTGGAACAAGCCGAAGGCCGGTACGTATCACGACCTGGTGGTGATGTTCGTGGACGAAGTGGGCCATGTGCATTGTGATGTCATCGGTCTGTGGGCAATGGTCGAGTGCTTTGCCCAGTTTCGCCAGAACTACGGATGCCAGCTCAGCGAAGCACAAGCCAAGCGGCTGGAGCTGCTGGAAGCCTACTCCCGCCGCTCCTCTCCCACCAGCTGGGCCGAATGGGATGCCAAACAGGCGAACACACCGGCGAACCGGTAAGCCTGGTCCATCCTGCACCCAAGCCGTTGGCGCCGCCGGAAAGGGCCGGCAGGCGGGTTCGAGTCCCGCACGGCGCCTTGATCTCCCCGGAACAGGAGCAACCCATGATTCCACTGTTTGAACGATACCGTCCGAGGTCCTTCGCTGAAGTGGTCGGTCAAGACAAAGTGGTCGCGCGCATCCAAGCACTTGCCAAACGCGGGCTTGGAGGGAGGGCGTTTTGGCTGACAGGCCAATCGGGAACCGGAAAAACCACCTTGGCCCGCTTACTCGCTGCCGAAGTCGCCGATGACTTCATGATCCGCGAGATTGACGCCGGCACCCTCACGGTTTCGGCACTGACCGAACTGGAGCAAGAGACGGCGCTGTCGGGCTGGGGCAACAAGGCGGGACGGGCCGTGATTATCAATGAGTCGCATGGCCTCCGGCGGGATACCATCCGGCAATTGCTCGTGACCCTGGAGCGCATCCCCGGTCACGTTCTGTGGATCTTCACCACAACCAATGAGGCGCAGGAAGCGCTCTTTGAAGATTACCCTGATGCTTCGCCGCTCTTATCCCGCTGTTTGCGGCTTGATCTGGCTCGCCGCGATCTGGCCAAAGCCTTCGCTCTGCGCGCCCAGTGGATCGCTCAGCAAGAGGGCTTGGACGGGCGTCCTCTGGACACTTACCTCCGGCTGGTGCAAAAGCACCGGCAGAACCTGAGGGCTGTCCTTCAAGAGGTCGAAGCCGGCGCCATGCTCGCCGAGTGAAGGATTACTCCTGCAATAAGCCGTAAGGTGCGACGGAGAAGCCGGCAGGACAATCATTCTCCCGCACGGTGTCCTCTTTGCTGATAACCACGTTGCTTTTATCTCGGTGAGGGTGCATCCGAGTGTGTCGCTGTGCCCGCAGCGGCTGCATTTCCATTTACGCCTGCGTGAAAGGAACCGATTCATGGCTCATGAATCTGAGTCCCTCACCGCCTGGCAAAGAGCCTGGCGATACGGCATTGCACCCAGCCTCTCCGCCAAGGGCCTCTTGGCGTTGCAGCAAGCCCTCGAACGCGGTGATCCTGCCTTGATCCAGGGAGCCACCATTGTGCCACCGCCGTTGCAGGCTGTGCAAAATTGGTCAGTGGAGGCAGCCTGTGCAATCGGCTATGCCGGCTGGCGAGGAGAAGGTTTGAATACCGTGGCACAGGTCGAAGCGTTCTTCGCCCATGTCTGCTTTGAAGCTGATCAAGAGCTTGGAGAGCCGGCCGCGGCAAGTTACTTTCTCAACGCTTACGACACATGGACCAGGTCGGAAATGCGCCGGCTACTGCTGCCAGAGGTCAACCTGGCTTTAGCCCAGCGGGGTGGTCAGCAAGACGATGTACTGTGCACCTAACCCACGCACGATCATCGCCGCTCGCACCGAAGCGATCTCTGGGCAGAAGGAAAGCGTTCTCGTTTTCGGGCCTGGCATGAAGCGAATTCAGGTGGAGTCGCCAAGTATGTTGACACGCGAACGCACGTGGCCTAGGGTTTGGTTACGACGGTGACGGATGCCTGCAGCCCACGGGATTCGAACAGTTCTGTGGCCGCTGCTCAATCGGCCTGTTCAACCTTGACACAGCAAACTCGTGGTAAGGCAAGAGTGCTCCTCTCTGGCCTCATCGCACGCCGTTCGCGAACCGGGTGATATCCAGGCTCCGAACGATTGAGGTTGAGCGGATTCCATGTGCCTTTGGGTTCCCGTCCTCGTCTTCCAGTCGCACGGGTCCTCTATGGCATTTCGCGGAACCTACAAGAGAAGAGAAGCCATGTTCAGACCCCGTCTGCCCATTCTGCCTTACGCCAGGATCGCTCCCTTTCCCCTGGCCTGTCCCCTCGATTATCCCTGCGAGTTTCACGACCCAAACGGCCCACGAAACCACGTTCAATCCTCCTTGCTTTAACCTTCGCACGATGACCGCCGGAACTCCCTAACCCGGAGTCCGAACGGTCAGGTGCGGTGCGGCATCGGAACCGATGCCGTCGAGGCAATGCGCCGGCGCTGTGCGCGAAGCGCCATGCCCAGTACGGCCAGTACGCTCTCTTTTCCGAGGAGAATCCCATGAAGCCGCTTAACATATCCCGATCCCAGTCTGAACCTCGCCGTCCTCTGAGACGCCGGCCAGGCTTTGAATCGCTCGAAGACCGGATCCACCCTGGAGATGCCTTGGCAGGGTATTTCCTCGCCGGGCTCGGATTGATGACCATGCCCACCACTTCGGGGCAGATGGATGCTGCTCTGACGGGGCCGGATGCTTGGAGTTCCAGAGTCCCGGACCAGCAAAGGAACCCTGCCAGCAATGACTTGATTGCGGTCAGTTCTCCGCCGAATGAGGCCGGCTCGTCCACACCGGCGGCACAACCGCAGAACAGTCAAGACGACGCTGGCAGCAACGTGCCCTCTGGGCACCGCTCCGGGAGAGAGGGCGATCCGCTGTCCGCTGACTTTGTTTCGGATTTAATGAGTTTCTGGGATACATTCGGTACGAGACCTAGTCCTGTTCGCCCGCAAGAATCCCAGGCTCCTTCAAACCTCGGACTCACCATCGATGCGGGAGGCATCTCTGCGGGTTCCTCCGATGCAAACTTTTCTGCAATCGCCGGCATGATGGCCGATATCCCGCAGGCTGAGACCAGTTCACCACATGCCAGTGGGATGTCCCTGCCTTCCAACAGCACGTTCCCAGGGCCGACTCCCTCGACTCCTTCGCCCAATTCACAAAGTGGGACGAATGCAATTTCAAGCATGAACCCTTCCGGGGCAAACCCAAGTTTGCCGAGCGGGCAAGCGAGTCCATCGTCAGCCGCTGCTACGAATGCAGACGCATCGGCAAAGGCAACACAGGCCTTGGCCCAGACTCCGCTGATGTTCGAGCCCAACATGGGGCAGACGGATTCCCAGGTCCAGTTCTTGGTCCGCGGTAGCGGATACACGGCCTTCCTGACCGCCACTGATCAGGTGCTGGAATTGCCGGGGGCGACGCCAGTGGTCGCCTCGCCGGCCAGTGGGCCGGGCCCCTTGGGCAAGCTCAGCTTGCCACATGCTCCGGTCAATTTGAATTCCGGCAACACTGGCACAACCGACGCTGCTCCCAACGTGGTGACCATGCACCTAATCGGGTCCAGTGCAGCGGTGCAGCCGATCGGTCAAGATCCACTCGAAACCCGCACCAACTATTTCATCGGTAACGATCCAACAAAATGGCATACCGACATCCCCAACTACGGGCAGGTCTTGTATCCGAGCGTCTACCCGGGGGTGGACCTCGTTTACCACAGTAGTAGTGATCATCAGCTGGAGTACGATTTCGTCGTGGCTCCAGGCGTCGATCCCGGCGTCGTTCAAATGGCTGCACAGGGGACGCACAACATTCGTGTGGATGCGCAGGGCAATCTGGTTCTATCGACATCCGGGTCTGACTTGGTAGAACACGCCCCCGGAATCTATCAGGACGAGGACGGAGTACGGCACGCGGTGGCAGGACGTTATGTACTCGAAGGTGCCGAGCAGGTCGGCTTCCAGGTGGACGCGTACGACCGCTCACGACCGCTAGTAATCGACCCGTCACTCAGCTACTCCACCTACCTTGACGGCTCAGTGGATAGTTACGGCGAGAGCATCGCGGTTGACAGTACTGGCAGTGCCTACGTGACCGGGTACACGGCGTCGACCGACTTCCCGATACGGAACGCCCTGCAAATGACCAATAACGGTGCTTTTTACAATGCGTTCGTTGCCAAGCTTAACGCGACTGGGAATGCTCTGGCCTACTCCACTTACCTAGGCGGCTCTTATGAGGATGAGGCCTACGGCATTGCGGTCGATAGCTCCGGCAATGCTTACGTTACTGGGTACACGGAGTCGGCAAACTTTCCAACCACAGCCGGGGCGTTCCAGACGAGCTTGCGCGGCTTCCCGAACGCGTTCGTGGCCAAACTCAACTCCTCCGGCAGTTCCCTACTCTATTCCACTTTCTTGGGCGGTAATGCTTCCGATCAGGCGGCTGGCATTGCGGTGGATGCTGCGGGAGAAGCTTTTGTGACCGGCTCCACGTCCTCGACAAACTTCCCAACCACCACCGGGGCGTTCCAGTCGAGCTTGCAAGGCCAGGTAGATGCCTTCGTAACCAAGCTGAACGCCCTCGGCAGCTCCCTGCTCTACTCCACCTACTTGGGCGGGAGCTTGGGCAGCGGCTCTAGTGCAACGGGCATTGCGGTGGACACTGCGGGAGAAGCTTTTGTGACCGGCTCCACGTTCTCAACAAACTTCCCAACCACCGCCGGGGCCTTCCAGACCAACTTGCAGGGCAGCGGCACTAACGCGTTCGTGACCAAACTAAACGCTTCTGGCAGCTCCCCCCTTTACTCGACCTATCTGGGGGGCAGCGGCCATCTCAACGGCGGTGATCGTGCTCTTGGCATTGCGGTGGACACTGCGGGAGAAGCTTTTGTGACCGGCATCACGACCTCGACAAACTTCCCAACCACAACTGGGGTGTTCCAGTCGAGCTTGCCCGGCCCCGAAAGCGCCTTCGTAACCAAGCTGAACACCCTCGGCAGCTCCCTGCTCTACTCCACCTATTTGGGCGGGAGCAACTTTGACGAAGCAACCGGTATTGCGGTGGACGGCGCGGGAAACGCCTACGTCACCGGCGAGACTGCCTCTGGCGACTTTCCGACGCAGAATCCCCTGCAAGCGCAATATTATGGTCTTACTAGCAATGCATTTGTGACGAGGTTGAGCTCGGGCGGCAACCTTCTGCTATACTCCACCTACCTAGGCGGCTCGGGCAGTGATTACGGTAGCGCTATCGCAGCTGACAGCTCCGGCAATGTCTACTTAACAGGAGCGACAAGTTCCTCCAATTTTCCGACCCAAAATCCGTTTCAGTCGTCGTTCAGCGGAGTGAATGGAGGGGACGACGCCTTTGTGGCGAGAGTCAGCCCATTCGGCACCGCTCTTATGCACACGCCCACGCCTATCCCGCCGACCTTCGATTTCAGCAATACCACAAACCAGGCTGCCGAGCTTATCAAGACCGTTCCGGGGGCGGGTGGGGGAGATCCCGAATCAATGGGTTTTTCGGAAGCAGGCGTGCGTTATTTCGATGGCACCGTTCAGCTGCCAAGCACGGACCTCCAATCGGCCGGATTCGGCACACCGTGGGGTCAAGATCGGAGTTGGACGAATGGGCCCAACTACGCATCGAACAGCTTCAACGGCTCCGGCATGGTTGATTCGGAGTTGCCCCACCTGATTCAGACCAATTTCAACGGCCAGACCAGTTCCTACGACACGATCGCCGTCATCAGCACCGGCACGAACGCACGATTTTTCGACACGTCCGATGGCACGAACTACCAAGATCGGTTCTTCCTGCTGGACCAGTTCACGCACAACAGCGCGACCAATGACTTCACCCTGACGGACACGACGGGTCAACAGATCAAGTTCTACGACTTCTCCGCCAACTGGCCGGTGAACCAGTGTGGTCAATTTGAGAGTCTAACCGATCCGTATGGGAACATCACCAGCGTTGTTTCCCATACCAGCGACGGAAAAGTGATCGAAGTTCAGCGCAGCAACACAACCGGTGGCACGACCATCATCGAATCCTACCTTTACAGCTACCTCACCAGTGGCGCGGATGCGAATCTCCTCCAGAATGTTACTCTGCGGCGTCAAGTAAACGGCGGCAATTGGGCAACGGTTCGCCAAGTCGGCTACACCTATTACGGCGACGGGACATCTTCCGATACGCACGGCAACGTCGGCGATCTGCGCACGGCGACGATCACGGATGGGACGAACACACTCGACACCAAGTACTATCGCTACTACACGGGAGAGTCAGGCGGCTACGTGCACGGGCTCAAGTACATGTTTGAACCCCAGTCCTATGCCCGATTAACTGCGGCGCTGGGGACTGGGGTGGCCGCACTGACCGACGCTCAGGTTGCCCCTTATGCCGACAACTACTTCCAGTACGACTCTCTGCAGCGCGTCACGCGCGCAGACATTCAGGGTGCCGGTTCTTCGACCGGCACGACGGCAGGCGTGGGGACTTACCTGTACTCCTACGCAATCAGCAGCAACCCCGTCGGCTTCAATAGCTGGCAAGGAGTGACGACGGAAACTTTGCCGGATGGCAATCTCAATATCGTGTACACGAATGTCTACGGCGAGGTCATGCTCAAGGACTTCCATGACGCCACGCTTAATCAGGACTGGGATACCTATTACCGCTACGACAGCCAAGGCCGGCTGGTGCTCACCGCCGAACCGTCGGCGGTCACCGGCTACAACGCTACGACCTACGCCGACCTCGTGAATTACCCCAACATCGGTTACCTCAACAGCACGGGCCTAATCAAGAAAACGGACTACTACACGAGCACGAACGCGGGTGAAACGACGGCGGGAGCCGTGACCGGTTATGAGCAGGACACCACACTCCAGCAGGGAGTAAACGCAAGCAGCAGCATCCTGCAAGACAGCATGCAGTATTTCGCGCATACCGGCGCGACGAGCACGACCATCGTCAATCCCATCGCGACCAGGACCGTTTACCGCAACACCAACGGCACCGGCGGTGAAACCACATCGTACGCTTACACGTGGTTCCCCAGCAGTACGCAGGTCGCGTCGATGACGGTGACTTCGCCGATTGTCTCCACGGCTGAGAATGGCCCCGGCACCGCCGATCTCGAAACCAGCGTTTACGACACCTACGGCCGGGTAATCTGGAGCAGGAACAGCATCAACCCCAGCGGCGGCCAAGCCGATGGCTACATAACTTACACGGCCTACGACCAAGCCACGGGTGCGGTCGTAGAAACCATCCAGGACGTGGACACGACCCGCACCGGTGATTTTACGAACCTTCCGAGCGGCTGGATCACGCCGACCGGGGGGGGCCTGCGCCTGATCACGCAGATGGTCGTGGACATGCTGGGCCGGACGACCAAGCTCACCGATCCGAACGGCAATATGACCTACACCGTGTATAACGATCCCAACCACGAAGTGCGGACCTATCCCGGTTGGCAGGCCAGCACGAACACAACAACCGGGCCCACGCAGGTCACCCGCGAAGATCGCACGCATTCGCCGAGCTACACGGAGAGCTTTACCATGTCGGCGGCACCGCACGTGACCAATGGCCAGCCGGATGGCACGGAAGCCTACAACTACCTCCAGTCGCTGTCGCGGACCATCACCAGTCCAGGCGGACAGGTGATCGAGTCGGATGCCTACTTCAACCTGGTCGGTGTCCCCTACAGCACGAATACTTACCTCGGCACCGCCGGCACCAACTTCAACGCCACCCAGTACGCCTATGACACGGCCCGCGGCTGGCGCACGCGCGTGCTCGATGCGACGGGCACCATCAACCGCACCGTTTACGACTCACTGGGCCGGGTGGTCAGCACCTGGGTTGGCACGAACGACACGCCCGCATCGGGAAGCTGGTCGCCGAGCAACAACACTGCCCCATCGAACATGGTGCAGGTCACAAGCAACATCTACGATGGCGGCGGCGTGGGCGACAGTAACCTGACACAAGTGACCCAATATCCCTCCGGTTCAACGGGCACACGTGTCACGCAAAACTTCTACGACTGGCGCGACCGGCTGGTGGCCAGCAAGCAAGGCGTGGGCACGAATGAGACAACCGGCGATGGCATCCACCGGCCAGTCATGTACACGGTCTATGACAACTTGAATGAGCCGACTTCGCAGCAGCAATACGACGGGGATGGCATTCCTGTATCGATCGATTCCCAGGGCAACCTGATCAGCCCCGGAGCGGGACAGCTGCGGGCCCGCACGGACACCTTCTACGATGATCAGGGCCGCGTGTACCAGACGCAAACCTACGACGTGAACCAAAGTACCGGGGCGCTGTCGAGCAGCACCCTGGTCACCAATACCTGGTACGATCACCGAGGCCATGTGATCAAAGTGTCCCCGCCCGGAGGCCCGACGACCAAGACCAGCTACGATGGTGCCGACCGGCCGACGTTCGTGTACACGACGGACGCGAATGGCGATCATCCCACGGGCGACCCGAACACGTGGAACGATGCCAGCACGGTCAGTAGCAGCAACAATGTCCTCCACCAGACGCAGACGGTTTACGACCAGGACGGCAACGTGACGTTGACGATCACGAAGGACCGCTTCAACACTGAAACCATGGGAGGGCCACTCGCCGACGCCAACCCCAACGATCATCCCAATGCGCGGGTCTCCTACGTGGCCCAATACTACGATGCTGCCAACCGGCTCACGAATACCGCCAACGTGGGGACCAACCACGCGCAGTCCTATACGCCACCAAACTCGCCACCGACTGGCTCAAACACGGTCCTGGTGATGACGCAAAGTTATCAAGCTGACGCCGTGCAGCTGGTGTCCCTGACCTATCCGCACCCGCCAAGTCCCCCGCCCCCTGGCTCGGACGCCCTCAGTCCGTCCCTCAGCACGCTGAGCGCCGGCAATCATGTAATCACGGCCACATACTCCGGCGACAGCATTTTCCCTGCCAGCACCACCACGCTGGCGAGCGGCGAGACCATCAACACCCAGGCCACTGCCGGCACCACAACAACCGTGACCCCCTCGGTCAATCCGCAAGCCGTTGGGCAGCCCGTCACCTGGACGGCCACGGTCACGGGGGATACCGGTCCGGTGAACTCCGTCAACTTCGAAACGGGGAATTTCAGCCAGGTGGCCGCCCAATTGGGCGGGAGCATCGTCACCAGCCCCGCCCTTGACGGCACCTACAGCGCCCAACTGGTGCGTTCCAATAGCGTCGCCAACATCGAGATCCGGCAAAGCGGTACCACGTACTATAACCTGCCCACGGCCTATTACAGCTT
>Ga0070734_10001387_pt1 | contig 35589 bp, 34 predicted proteins | sample Coa_R1_8_FD_66444 | JGI IMG/M metagenome (GOLD analysis project Ga0070734, IMG submission 66444) | Surface soil microbial communities from Centralia Pennsylvania, which are recovering from an underground coalmine fire - Coalmine... | ecosystem: Environmental > Terrestrial > Soil > Unclassified ...
AGGCCGGGGACGCGTGTTCCCGGCCAGTGGAGGAGAGCGAATGGGTAGTCAGTTCCTGGGCAGGCGCGCCGTCCTGGTGGCGGCGGCGCTGGGGTTTGGATCGTCCATGGGCGTTCTGGCGCAAGGCCGGGCAGGCGCTCCGGCTGCCCCTCCCCCCTCCCCCGAGGCTGCCGCCCCCATCGACCTCACCGGCTATTGGGTAGCTCTCGTGACCGAAGACTGGCGTTGGCGCATGGTCACTCCCGCCAAGGGTGATTACGCCAGCGTTCCTCTCAATCCGGAAGGCCGCAAGGTGGCCGATGCCTGGGATCCGGCCAAGGACGAAGCCGCCGGCAACCAGTGCAAAGCCTACGGCGCGGCCGCCATCATGCGCGTTCCCACGCGCCTGAACATTCATTGGCAGAATGAAGGCACGCTGGAAATCGATACCGATGCCGGCACCCAGACGCGCTTGCTGCATTTCGGTCCGCCGCGACCGCCTTCGGGCGAGCCGACTTGGCAGGGATATTCCACCGCCGAGTGGCAGGTCATCGGCGGCGGACGCGGAGGACGCGGTGCGGCGTCCCCGCAGGGCGGCTCCCTGAAAGTGGTCACCACCCACATGAAGCCCGGCTATTTGCGAAAGAACGGAGTTCCCTACAGCGGCAACGCGACCGTCACCGAGTACTTCGACCGCACCACCGAACCGGACGGGCTCTCCTACCTGATCGTCACCACCATCGTTGACGATCCGCAATACTTGCAGCAGCCCTTCATTACCAGCACGCATTACAAGAAGCAGGCCGACTCGACGGGCTGGAATCCCACCCCCTGCGAAGCGCGCTAGCAGCCGCGCCCTTGCTACCGCGTTATACTTTCTCTGCGGAGCGAATTGCTTCGCCGGAGAAGGGAGCCTGGATGAGGATTGGGCGCGTTTTCTGCCTGGCTGCGGCGGCCCTCGCCGCGTGGGCGCAAACAGAATCTCCTGCGAGCCAACCTCGGATCCGAAGCCTTTCGCACGCCATCCACGCCGTCGACGATCTCGATACGACGCTGGCGTTTTACCACGACGTGTTCGGTCTCAACGGGACTCCCACGGATTTTCCCAACCCGGCCGTGCCGCAGCTCACCAACGCTCCTGGCGTGACACTGCGCCTTTCGATGATGCCGCTTCCCGGCGCAATGCGGTTCGAGCTTACCCATTTTAAGGGGCTTGAACGCAAACCGGCCCGCGCCGCCTACACCGATCCGGGCGCCGCCAGTATCGTGCTCTACGTGCGCGACCTCGGCACGGCATTGGCGAACGCGAAGAAGGCGAACGCGCCGATCGTCACCACCGGCGGAGCGCCCGTCGAGATCGCCGCCGCCAACGGCAAGGCGCCCTCGATTCTTCTGCGCGATCCGGACGGCTTTTTCGTCCAGGTGGTGCAGGAACCACCCGCGCCCGGCGCGCCGGAAGGCAATGTGCATCGCGTCTCCCTCGCTTACACCATGGAGAACGCCGAGGCCACGGCGAGGTTTTATACCGGCATGATGGGGCTCGACCTCGCCGGACCTTCCGCCTTCTCCAAAGATCCCGCGATGTTGAAGCTGGTGGGCGCGCCCGCGGGAACCGAATTTCGAAAACTGACGGGCGTGATTCCGGGGCCCCCGGCCCCGGTCGAGTTCACGGAATTTCGCGGTGTGCCGCGCACCAGGTTTCACCTGCGGGTGCGCGATCCCGGCGCGCCGGCGATGGCGATCCAGGTCACCAACCTGCCCGGTATGGTGGAGCACATGAAGGCGGCCGGCGTTCCTCTGATTTCGGCCGACGGCCGGATCGTCGACTTCGGCGGCGGCACACACAACATTTTCGTCGAAGACCCGAACGGCATGAACATCGAATTGTTCGAGCGGCCCGATCGCCGCCCCCCGGCGAATTAACCTTCGCCGGCCAACTGTAATATCCCGCTCTTTGGCTGCGCAGATGCGCCGTCTCCCATGGCGCTGTGCATTTGGAAAAATCACCGCGGGAGAGGTTGGTTTCCGGGATCGTTCCGTTCCTGCTTGCCGCCCTCCTCACCGGCGCTCCCGCCCACGCTTATTCGCAATTCACGCATGAAGAATTGATCGACCTGGTGTGGGCCGATTCCATCCAGCCTCTTCTTCTCGAGCACTATCCGAGCGCGAGCGACGGGGCCTTGCGGCGCGCCCGCGCCTTTGCCTACGGCGGCAGCCTGGTTCAGGACATCGGCTACTATCCTTTTGGCAATCGCTTCTTCAGCAATCTCGCCCATTACGTGCGCAGCGGCGATTTCGTCGTGGCGTTATTTCGCAACGCGCGCAGCCTGGATGAGCTGGCCTTCGCCACCGGAGCGCTTTCCCATTACATCGGCGATTCGATCGGCCACGGGCAGGCCGTTAATCCCTCGACCGCGATCGAATTTCCCGACCTGAACGCCCGGTACGGCAGCATCGTCACCTACGAGGAAGCGCCGATCGATCACATTCGCACCGAATTCGGATTCGACGTCGCACAAAGCGTGCTTCACCGCTATGCGCCGAATCAGTACCGCGAGCGCTTCGGTTTCCGGGTCGCCCGTCCGCTGCTATACCGCGCCTTTCGGGAGATCTACGGGATTTCGGCGCGCGGCATTCTCGGACCGGCCCGCAGCGCGCTCTCTACATATCGCTGGTCGGTAACCCGGCTGTTGCCCGCCTTTCTGGGCGCCCAGGAGGTTCGGCTCGGCGGCCGTATGCCGGCCGAAAATCCGGATGGCGCCCGATCGGAATTCTTGCGGGATATCGGGCACGCCGCGTACTCCGCCCAGTCCACCACGGCATCTGGCCCGGGCGTCGGCTCGCACGTTTTCGCCGTCTTTCTCGCCGTCGTTCCCAAAATCGGCAAGTTGAAGGCGCTCGACATCAAGCCGCCTGTGACCGCGACCGAAGATCTCTTTCTGGAAAGCACCGCTCACGCGGCCGCCAGCTTCCGCGCCGCGCTCGGCCAGATCCGGCAAGAACCGGATCCGCGATTCGAATTGGAAAACCTCGACCTCGATACCGGCAGCAGCGTGGCTCCCGGCCAATCGAAGCTGGTTGACGGGACGTACGATTCGCTCGTGCTCCGGATCGTGCGCGAGCAGGCCGCAGTTTTACCGGAGTTACGGGCCGCCCTGGCGCGCTATTATTCCGCCCGCGATCTCGCCAGCGGGGACGAGACGAAACGCCGAAAAATCGAGGAAGCCCTTACCGCCTTGGGAATCGCGCTGAGGTAAGTTCCCCGCAGGTCTCCTACCTTCCCGCTTCAGAATATGTACTTCAGCGCGAGTTGCACCTGGCGCATCTGGTAGGCCGTGCCAGGCGTAAAGAACGTGCCCCCGGTTACGGTGTCGCGGATCTGGCCGAAGTTGGGCGCCGGCCTTGGACTGTTGCCGCCCCAGTTCGTGATCGGGCTGCCCAGCGCCGGATGATTCAGCGTGTTGAATGACTCGATGCGGAGCTGCAGGCGCTGCTTCTCCGTGAAAGGGAAATTCTTGATGGCGGAGAAATCCAGAGTCCAGACGCTGGGGCCGGTCAGAATGTTGCGGCCCACGTTGCCGAACTGGCCGGCGGTGACGTTGGAGAACGCGCCGGTATTGAACCATTGGTCCGCGCTCTGCTTGTTGGACGGCAAATATGGATCGAGACCGGTTGCATTGAGGCGGTCCTGGTTACCGACAATCACCTGGCCGGCGGCGTCCCAGCCGGCCATCAGGTACAGCGGCCGCCCGCTCTGCGCGGTGAAAATGCCGCTGGTCTGCCACCCGCCGATCAGCTGGTTCACGGCGCCGCCGCGATTCACGAAGCTTTTGCCTTTGCCGAGCGGCAGATCATAGAGCACCGAAGCCACCAGGCGGGCCGGCGTGTTGAACGCCGAAGGACCCTTCTCGCATTTCCGGCAACGCGGATCCTCGGGGTACATATCGCCGAGGTTCTGGCCGGCGATGCCGGTACCGCGGATCGCGCTGCCGTCATCCAGGGCCTTCGACCACGTGTAGCTGATCAGCGTCGTCAGCCCCGATCGCAATCGCTGGGTCAGCTTGATGCCCAGCGCGTTGTAACTGCCCCGGCCGCCGCCTTCGGTCAGCTCGATGCCGGAGGCGAATTCGGGGTACGGAGCGCGCGCTGCAGGAGACGTGATGCCGGGAGCCACACCCGCGGCATTATACGGAAGCAGGCCGGCGCCGTTGTTCTGATTCTGAAGATGACGATCCAGCAGGCCGTTGTAGCCGGCCTCGAGAGTGGAATTCGCGCCCAGCTGCCGCTGGACGTTGAACACGTAATTCATCGCGTACGGCGTGCCGATATCGGGTGCAACGGCCCATGTGAGCCCCGGAGGGATCAGCACCGGCAGCGAAGCACGGCTGAAGAAATTCGCATACGTCACGGTCGGGGCGATGCCGACATTGGGCGTCTGGCTGGCGCGGCCCGACGTGCCGCGGTTCAGATCGAAGCGGGAGTTGGCCGACTCCTGGGAATAGAAAATGCCAAAACCCGTCCGGATACTCCACTGGTTCGAGGGACTGTAAGCGATTCCGAAGCGGGGCGCGAGCAGATTCCAATCGCTTGCGACAAGGCGGTCACCGAGGCGGCCGTCGCGGGCCGTCTGCGCTCCGACGTAGCGGAAATCCAGGCCCTGGTAAAAATCGCCGTTGCCGGCCCGAACCAGGACCGGATGAAGGCTCGGGTCGACATTGACCGCGGACGGCAGGCCGGTCTGAAACTGGTAGTTCACCTCGTTCTGCAGATCATCCTTCCAGGGCTGCACCGCCTCCCACCGCATGCCAATCGTGAGCGTCAACCGGGGCGTGACTCTGTAGGTGTCGTCCACGTAGAACGCAATGGTGTTGGACTTGAAATCGCCGACCGCCGGCCCGAGCGCCAGATCGGTGCGGGCGATATTGCCGAGCAGGAAGTCGGCCGCGCCATTGCCGCCCACGAGCCCGATGGGGTTAGCCGTGTAGGCGCCGGTGAACTGAAACTGCGCGCGCTCGAACTGGTTGCCGTAGTTGTTGTAAACGTCCCACCGATATTCGCCGCCGAACCGAAGAGCCTGCTTGCCGCGCACCCAGGAGAAGTTGTCGAGCACCTGGGCGATCTTGTCGTTGAGAAGAAACGGCCCGTTGCTATCGTTGCCGAAACTGCTCAGGCCGAGATTCAACCCCGTGATCGCCGGGATTCCCCAGCTGGCCGGACCGGTCGAGTACGGCAGCCCGAGTTCCTTGACCACGTCGCGCTTATTGGCCAGTTCTTGCGAGCTGTTATTCACCAGCGTGGTGTAGCCGAAGCGGAATTCGTTGACCTTGGCGGCCGACAGAACGCGCGTATTGCTGACCATATATTGCTTGGAAGTGGTGAACAGCGTGATACCGCTCAGCGGCAGGCCGGGTTGGACAGTGGACTCATCGGTCCAGCTGAAGCGGCCGAACCACTGCGATTTGGCGCTTTCGTTGAAGTCGATGCGCTGGTTGAACTGGTTCTTATCGATCGTCGTCTTCTGCGGATTCTGATAGTTGTTTGCAACCGTCGGCGTGTTGAGATTCGGTGACGGCCAGAATTCGAGCAGCTTGAGCGAGATCGGATCAAAACGCGTGGGATCGATGTGATTGTTCGTGAATGGCGTGGCGGTCACCTGGCCGTTGGCGCCAACCCTGCGGCTGAGCGGATCGTAGAGCTGGGTCCCGAACGAAGAAAAATCCCCGTTCCGCCACGAGTCCGGCGGCGTGGTGTAGAGGCCGAGGTCGGTGCGGCGGCTCTTGAACCCCTCGAAATTCGACATGAAGAAGAGGCGGTCTTTGCCGGCAAATAGCTTCGGAATGCTCACCGGGCCGCCCAGCGTAAACCCGTACTGATTCCAGCGGAAGGGAGCCTTGTGCGGCGCGGTGCCGATGAAATCGAACGGCTTGGCATCAAGATCGCTGTTGCGCAGGAACTCGAACGCCGTGCCATGGTACTGATTGCTCCCGGACTTCGTCGAGACGTTGATTTGGCCTGCCTCGCGGCCGAATTCGGCCGGATAGATCCCGCTTTGCACCTTGAATTCCTGCAGCGCGTCGACCGAGGGAAGCTGGATATAGAGGTTGAAATTCACGTCGGTGTTGGCGATGCCGTCGAGCGTATAGTAATTCCAGACGCCGCGCAGTCCGGCCACCGAGATGTTCTGATCGGTGCGCGTTCCCCCTTGGCGGCGTTGCTCGTTGTTGGGAGCCATGAAGCCGTAAGTGACGTTCGGGCTCAACGCGACCAGCTGGAGATAGTTGCGGCCGTTCAACGGCAGATCCTCTATACTCTTCTGCCCGATCACTGTGCCGACAGTCGCGTTCTCGGTCGCCAGCAACACGCCCGCCCCCGCCACTTCGATTGCTTGCGTGGCCTGCCCGACCTTGAGCGTGAAATCGACGCGCGCGGTCTGCTGGACCTCGAGCTCAATGCCTGTGCGGAGCACGGGCTGGAAACCCTGCAGCTCCACCCGAACCTGATAGGCTCCAGGGACCAGCGACGGGAAGTTGTAGATACCCGCGTCGTTGGTGGTAGTGGAACGCGAAGCGCTGGTGGCGGTATTCGTGACCGTCACGACCGCGTTGGGCGCCGCGGCGCCGCTTTGATCGTGCACCTCGCCCGTAATTTCGCCAAACGTTTGCGCCGAGGCCATGCCGAAGGGCAAGCCCAGAACGATGAGGAGCACCCAATGACGCATGGAATCCTCCTTGCACTCACCCGAGTGGATGGGACGTTATCACAACCGGAACTCGGTGGCAAGGCCGAACAGCCGAAAAATTTGACGCAGCCGTGGTTGGTCGTATTCGCGACCATGGATCTGTTACTTGGTCCGTGAGAGTACGCACTCCCAAAATTGCCAGGCCGCCAGGATTGACTGCCCCAAGGTACGATAGGACCATGCGACTGCTTACGATTACGCTCGCGATTGCGGCGGCCTGCGCGCCACTGTTGGCTAAGACTGAAAAGTCGAAAACGAATGAGCGGCTCGACGATTCCGCCAGCCTGTTCTCCGAAGTCATGGGAACGCCCGATAAGGCGATTCCGCAGAACCTGCTGGATAAGGCGTACTGCATCGTGCTCGTCCCCGGCCTGAAGAAAGGCGGTTTCGTGTTTGCGGGAAAATACGGGCGCGGATTCGCGTTGTGCCGGCACGCCAACACCAACGGTTGGGGCGCGCCGGCGGCAATTCGCATCGAGGGCGGGAGCTTCGGGTTGCAAATCGGCGTTTCGTCCAGTGATGTGATTCTGCTGGTTATGAATGAGCGCGGGATGAAGCGGCTGACGACCAGCAAATTCACCATCGGCGGCGAAGCCACGGCGGCGGCTGGACCGGTCGGGCGCGACGCGACCGCGCAGACCGACGCGCTGCTGACGGCTGAGATTCTCTCGTGGTCGCGGTCGCGCGGGCTCTTCGCCGGAATCTCGCTGGATGGATCGACATTGCGAAACGACATCGACGAAAACGAAGCGATGTACGGCCAACGCTGGGACAACAAGCAGATTTTAATGAGCGGAGCCAAACCGCCGGCCGGGGCGGCGAAGCTGATCGCGGAATTGAACAAGTACTCGCCGCGAGAGACCCACTAGCGCACATCGCAGCCTCCCCGACTACAGCGTCAAAGTTACCTTGCTCAAAGTCCGGGGGCGGTCGGGATTGAGCCCCTTCTGCGCCGCCAGGTGCGCCGCGAAAAGCTGTGCCGGCACGATGTAGGGAATCGGCGTCAGAACCTCGGGGATGCGGCGCGGGAGCCGGATGATCCGCGTGGCGTGCCGCTCGATTTCTCGATTCCCCGAATCCGTAATCGCCACAACTTCCGCGCGCAATCGGTGCAGCTTGGCCAGCGTTTCACCCATCGAAGGCCACGTTACGCCGGGAGCCGCGAAGGCGAAAACGGGAAACCCGGCCTCGACCAGCGCGATCGGCCCGTGCAGGAAATCAGCCGAAGAAAACCGCTCCGCCACCACGTAGCAGGTCTCCATCAGCTTGAGTGCGAATTCGAAAGCATTGGCGTAGTTTAGCCCCCGGCCCACCACCGCTGCGCGGCTCATGAAGCGGTAGCGTTCCGAAATCGTGCCGATCTCGTTTTCCCGCCGCAGGGCCAGTTCCACCCACTCCGGCAGACGCTCCAGGTCGGAGAGGCGAATCGGGCCCCCGAGGGCGTGGGCAAGCAGGTACTGCAGCAGCATCTGGCCGGTATAGGTTTTGGTGGCGGCGACGCTTTTTTCTCTGCCGGCGCGCACCAGAAAGATATGCTCGGCGATCCGCGCGAGCTCGCTCGAACTCTCGTTGGTAATGCCCAGCGTCAGGGCGCCCCGCGCGCGCGCCCTCTCTAAGACGAGATTGGTGTCCGTGGATTCGCCCGATTGCGAAATGCCCACCACGAGCGCATCGCGATAATCGAGGCGCGCGTCGTATAGCGTGGCGATCGACGGCGCGGCCAACGACACGGGGATACCGGTTGTGATTTCGAGCAGGTAGCGTCCGAACAGCGCGGCGTTGTCGGAAGTGCCACGAGCCACCAGCACCACCAGCCGCGGCCGGCGGCGGGCTGCGATCTTGCGGAATGCCTCCACGCGCCGCAGCCCCGCGGCGAGCGTGCGCGCCAGTGCAACCGGCTGCTCGCGGATTTCTTCCAGCATGCGGGACATAGTAACGGGTAAAAGTCGATTATAGGAGGATTGACGGTTGGTTTATCGCCGCACCAGCTGTGCGAACCTGATCTGGTAGGCCGGAGTCAGCCCGGCCCGGAGGACAAGCGGGATGAGAGCATTCCGGCGCATGGTCATCAACGACCCGATGGTTTTCATCACGCCGCTAATCGTCTTTGCGATCACCTTTGCCGTGGTCTACATCATCCGCCGCCTCGTTCTCAAGGCGTTGAGCGCCTGGGCCGAGCGCACCGGCAGCCGCCCCGGCCGGATTCTGGTCGACGCGCTGCGCGGGCCGCTCTACATCTGGGGCCTCATCCTGGCGGTACACCTGGCTATCCAGCTTTCGGAGATTCCGCCGCGATACACCCGGTGGACCGCGCAAACCCTCGCCGCCCTCTGGGTCCTCTCCCTCACGCTGATGTGCATGAAGCTGGCGCGAAACATGGTGCGGCACTACGGCGATCAAATCCCCGGAGCCCTGCCTGTTTCCACTCTCACCGAGACGCTGGCCCAGTTGGTCGTGATCATCCTCGGGGTGCTCATAATTTTGAACCAGCTCGGCTTCTCCATCACCCCCATCCTGACCGCGTTGGGCGTAGGCGGCCTCGCGGTGGCGCTCGCCTTGCAGGACACCCTGGCGAACCTGTTTGCCGGCTTCTACATCACCGTGGCCCGGCAGGTCCGGCTGAGCGATTACATTAAGCTGGACGGCGGCCAGGAGGGATATGTCATTGACATCAGCTGGCGCAGCACCAGCATCCGCTCGCTCGCGAATAACCTCATCGTGGTGCCCAACTCGAAGCTCGGGCAGGCTATCGTGACGAATTATTCGCTGCCGGAAAAGCGCATGGGCGTGGGCATTCAGGTGAATGTCGGACTCGACGCGGATCCGGCGCATGTGGAGCGCGTTCTGCAGGAGATCGGGCAAGCGGCGGCGGGCCAGCTTCCCGGAATGCTCTCCGACCCGGCGCCCTCGGTGGCCTTCGATCCCGGAGTCGGCGAGTTTTCACTGGGCTTCAGCCTGAACTACCAGGTAGCCGAGTTCGCAAACCAGTTCGCCGTGCGCAACGAGCTCCGCCGCCGGATCTTCCTGCGCTTTCGCGAGGAAGGCATCAGCATTCCGTTCCCCACGCGTACCGTCTATTTGCGCGAACCGGGCGTGCGGGACCCCGAGCCGGGCGTAAGATAGGTGGAAATCGCGGATGATATCGAGGATGGAAGCCGCCGCAGTCGCGATGCTGGTAAGCGGGTTTTCTGATTCCTCCGACGGCGAAGCGCTCAAGAGCCGCGAGCTGGTTCTGATGATGCTCGCGTGCACGCCCGCGCCGTTTTCACGCGAGCAGTTCACGCCGGGCCACGTCACCGCGACCGGCCTGGTGCTGGCACCCGACCAAGAGCGTGTTCTGCTCGTCCATCACCGGCGGCTCGACCGGTGGCTTCTGCCGGGCGGCCACATCGAACCCGACGACGCCAATCCGGGCGCTGCGGCGCGGCGCGAGGTGATTGAAGAAACCGGCGCGGTGCTGGCCTCGGATGAGGCTCCGCCGCTGGCCTCGGTCGACGTACACGGAATTCCGGCAAAAGGCTCGGAGCCATACCATCTGCACCACGATCTGATTTTTTTCTTTCGGGCGACGGAGGACCGGCTGCAGGTTTCGGCGGAGTCGCACCAAGTGGCGTGGTGCCACCCGCGGGATTTCGAGCGCTACAATGTGCCCGGCAACGTCCGGCGCGCCTACCGCCGCATTCCGGAGTGGCTCTGACCCTGCCTGTTTCAGTTCCCGCATCCGCGCGCGGCGGACCGCGTTTACAGCGACTTGCATCCCTGGGGTTACCCATCCCCACGAACGGGGGACAGGATCTACCGTGTTTCGTTCGATAGGGCGGCGGTTGTCCCCCGCAGGGAACTGTTTCTGCCGCCGCCGTGCATGGTACAAGTACGGAGCGGCTGGAACGAGGCCCGACCATGGTGAACCCTGGATCGATCGCGGCCCCTGCGGACGGCAAACGCTCCATCCTGGAGAGAATGCTGAACCGCGTTTTCCGGTGTTCGCACCGGCATCAGACGCGGCCCATCACTCTGAAAGGGGAGACGTTCGCCATCTGCCTGGACTGCGGAGGCCACGTTCCCTACAGCCTGGACGCGCTGCAGCCGAAGAAGCCGGTGGCGAAGGCGGCTGTCCCCCAACCCCCGGCAGGTTCGAAGCCCCCGGCTCCCCAACCAGCCGCGGCGCCAAAGCGAACTGGCCCGCCGCTCAAACCTGTTTTGCCCCCTGCGAAGCCGTCGGCCGCCCCGCCGAAAGTACCCCCCGCACCGGCAAAACGATCGAACGCGCCGCCGCCCGTTTCGCCTGTGCGTGGCGCCTTGCGGAAATGGACCAGGGAAGGAGTCTGGCTCGGTTTGCTCGCAATTGGCTTCGCCGGCGGCATCTACTATTCCGGCTGGCAGCATCAAGCGCCGGTGGATCCGCCGGTTGTTCACCCGCCGCAGCCGCCGCCCGTGACCGGCCAGGCCGCGGCTCCGCCGCAGATGTGGACCGTACCGGCCGCATCCCAGCCGGCTGCCGAAAAGGCTCTGGTGCCCGAGACACACCCGGCACCCCTGGGCCCGCGCCCCAACCAGCCGTTGCGCCTGCAAAGTGAAGGACGGTTTGTTTTGCTGGCACACGAAGCAGAGGCGGCCCTGGAGTTGTCAAAAGATCCGGGGAAGCTGAAAACGTTGATTCAGTCGGGCGCGCTGTTAACCGTCCCCCGCGGTACGGCGGTCCGGATTCTAGAAAAACAGGAGCGCGTCGCGCACATAGCCGTCCTGGAAGGGCCCGCCAAGGGGGAAGAGGGCTGGATCTTGGCGACAAGGTTGCAATAATCAGCAATCCTGCCGATTAAAAGACCTCATTATCTTGTTTTCCGATATAATTGAGACAGGCGGAGCTAAGCTCCACGCCCGGGAGGTGCTTGGTGCTGAATCCAAGCGAACTATATCGGAGAAAGCTCACCAGCGCGGATCAAGCGGTCGGAATAATCCGATCCGGCGACCGCGTTTATGTGCATCCAGGCTGCGCCGCACCGGCCGTTCTGACCGAGGCGCTGCTCAAACGGGCCCCTGAATTACACGATGTGGAGATCCTCCACCTCCTGACCTTTGGCAAGGCGGACTATACACTCCCCCAATACGACGGCCATTTTCGCCACAACGGATTATTCCTAGGCTCGAACGTGCGGGAGGCGGTGGTCGCCGGGCGCGCCGACTACACGCCCATCATGCTCAGCGAAATCGAACGGCTCTTCAGCTCCGGGGATCTGCCTCTCGACGTGGTGCTGCTGCAGCTTTCGCCCCCCGATGAATACGGTTTCATGAGCCTCGGGGTCGGCGTCGAATGCACGCTCAACGCGGCGCGGTGCGCCCGGCACGTGATCGCCGAAGTGAACCAGCGGATGCCGCGCGTGCTGGGCGATTCGTTCCTGCACGTGAGCAAGGTGGAGGCGATCGTCGAAAGCGACCGGCCGCTGCTGGAATTGAAACCCGAACCGTTCAGCGAACTGCAAGCGCGTATCGGCGAGCACGTGGCGTCGCTCATTCCCGACGGCGCCACGCTGCAGGTCGGGATCGGCGGAATTCCTTCGGCCGTGCTGGCATGCCTGGGCGACAAGCGCGACCTCGGGATTCACAGCGAGATGTGCTCCGACGGCGTGATTCCCCTGATCGAAGCGGGCGTGATCAACGGCGAGCGAAAGACCCTGCATCGCGGAAAAGTCGTGGTCGGATTCGTGCTCGGGACCGAAAAGCTGTTCCGTTTTATCAATGAGAACCCGATTTTCGAACTGCACCCGACCCAATACACCAACGATCCGTTCGTGATCTCGCAGAACGACCGCATGGTGGCGATCAACTCGGCGATCCAGGTGGATCTGACGGGGCAGGTGTGCGCGGATTCCATCGGCACTCAGCCGTACAGCGGCTTCGGCGGTCAGCTGGATTTCATCCGCGGGGCGGCGCGCTCCAAAGGCGGCAAGCCGATTATCGCCCTGCCGTCGACCGCGAAGGGCGGCGCCGTGACTCGCATCGTGCCGGTGCTCGATCCAGGCGCAGGCGTGGTGACCACGCGCGCCGATGTGCATTACGTGGTGACGGAGTTCGGAGTGGCCTACCTGCACGGAAAAACCCTGCGGCAGCGGGCGGAAGCGCTGATCGCCATCGCGCATCCGGAATTCCGCGACGAGTTATACGATTTCGCGGCCAAGGTGCATTACCTCGAGCGCAGGCCCGAGCTGGTGGCGTAAAGGAGGGAATTATGCCGGTTCAAAGCGCGCAGCAGATTGCGGTGCGGCCGATGCAGCGGGATGACGAGCCGCTGCTGGCGGCCATGTATGACACATTCGAGCCGATGAGCGAGGCCCTGGGGCTTCCGCCTAAAGAGCAATCGCGGCGGGAGGCGTGGCTGCGGACTCTGCGCACGGCGGTCAACCTGGTCGCGTTCGTCGACGGTAAGCTGGCCGGGCACGCGGCGCTGCTCGCCGTGGATGAAGATTCCGCCGAGCTGATGTGCTTCGTGCATCAGAATTTCCGCCGCAACGGAGTCGGCACGTCTCTGGCGCGCGCCGTCATGGACCACGCGAAGCAACGCGGATTCCAGCGCATTTCGGTCTTCATCAATTCCCACAACCTCGGCGCGCGCCGCGGCCTGCTGAAGTTTGGATTCGAGCCGGTTTGGCAAGACCTCGAAGAGGCCGAGTACCTGTACTGGCTTTGGGGGAGGGAAGTATGAAAGCCGCAGACCGCGGGCGCCTCGAACTCGATTCGGAAGAATGCAAAGGCTGCGGTCTGTGCGTGGAAGCCTGTCCACCCAAGGTTCTGCAGCTGGCTTCCTTTCTGAACCGCTATGGATATCATCCGCTCACTTACCTCGGCGCAGGCTGCACCGGATGCGGCATATGCTTCTTCGCGTGTCCGGAGCCGGGAGCAATCGTGGTGTGGCGGGCGAAGGCTGCGTAGGAGGCGGCGACCGATGCGCAAAGAACTCATCAAGGGCAATGAGGCGATCGTCAAAGGCGCGATTCTGGCCGGCTGCCGCGCCTATTACGGATACCCGATTACGCCCGCGAGCGAGATTGCCGAGGCGGCGGCGCTCTACATGCCCCCCGCCGGCGGCGTCTTCCTGCAGGCCGAAAGTGAAACATCCGCCATCAACATGATCTATGGCGCGTCCTCGGCCGGCGTGCGCAGCATGACCGCGTCGAGCGGGCCCGGGCTGAGCCTCATGCAGGAAGGCTTCAGCTACCTGGCCGGGTCAGAGCTGCCGTGCGTGGTCGCCGATATTATGCGCGGCGGGCCGGGTCTGGGCAACATCGCTCCGGAGCAGAGCGACTATCACCAGGTTGTCAAGTGCGGCGGGCACGGCTGCTATCGCACCATCGTGCTGGCGCCGGATTCGGTGCAGGAAATGTGCGATCTGACCATGCTGGCTTTTGAGCTGGCCGACCGCTATCGCAATCCGGTCGTAGTGCTCGCCGACGGCTATATCGGCCAGATGATGGAGCCGGTGGCCTTCCCCGAGGCAAAGGCGCCACCGCCGCCGCCTGCTTGGGCAGTGACCGGGACCGCCGAAACCCGCGCGAACCTGGTGACTTCGATTTACCTGGAACCCGACGTCCTGGAAGCGCATGTGCGTAAGCTCGAGGCAAAATACAACCGTGCCGAGCAGGAGTCGGTGAGGTTCGAAAGCCGGGAGACCGCCGATGCCGACGTTGTCCTGGTGGGTTACGGAATTGTGGCGCGAGTCTTGAAGGAAGTGGTCGAGGCGGCCCGCGCGGAGGGCTTGCGCGTCGGCTTGCTGCGGCCCATCACGCTCTATCCGTTCCCGGTGGAGGAGTTGCGCCGGCTGGCGCGGCACGCGCACGCGTTCGCCGTCGTGGAGATGAGCACCGGGCAGCTGGTGGACGATGTGCGGCTGGCGCTGGAAGGGCGCCGCCCGGTGGAATTCTACAGCCGCGTCGGCGGCAATGTGCCTGCTACCGACGCGGTGCTGGGATTCGTTCGCGAGGCGCTGCTGAAACACGTGAAGGATCCGGAGGTGGTCCATGCCTGAGTTCGCGGTGCTGCACGGAAAACCGCACAGCTTCTATGATCGCTACGACCGCAAAGGGGAGCTGCAGCATCAGACCCACTACTGTCCGGGGTGCGGGCACGGCATTGTGCACAAGCTGGTGGCGTGCGCGATCGACGAACTGGGAATCCAGGAGCGCGTGATTTTGATCAGCCCGGTCGGCTGCTCCGTGTTTGCGTACTACTACTTCGATGTCGGCAACGTTCAGGTGGCGCACGGGCGCGCCCCCGCGGTGGCGACCGGCGTGCGGCGGGCGCACCCGCACAGCGTCGTCATCAGCTACCAGGGCGACGGAGACCTGGCGGCGATCGGGACGGCGGAGATTCTGCACGCCGCCAACCGCGGCGAGAACATCACGGTGTTCTTCATCAACAATGCAATTTACGGCATGACCGGCGGGCAGATGGCGCCCACTACGCCGATCGGCCGCAAGAGCACGACCTCCCCGTTCGGGCGCAGCTTCTGGAACGAAGGCAACCCCGTCAAAGTGTGCGAATTGCTGAACGCGCTCGACGCCCCCGTCTACCTGGAGCGGGTGGCGCTCGGAAACAACAAGCAGATCATGGGCGCGGCGCGCGCGGTGAAGCGGGCGCTGGAAGTGCAGATGCGCGGCCAGGGATTTTCACTGATCGAAGTACTGTCACCGTGTCCCACCATCTGGAAGATGGATCCGGTCGCGGCTCAACACTTCGTGCTCGAGGAACTGACAAAGGTCTTCCCGCTGGGCGTGGTCCGCGACCGGACCAGGGACGCGCCGGTGCGTCCGGCGCCGGCGCCTTCCCCGGCTATCGCCGCGATTCCGCGCATCCTGGGGCTCGAGCAAGATGACGGCGCCGGCGGCGGCATGGCGGCCATTCGCCAACCGGTGGATCTGGCGATCAAGGTGGCGGGATTTGGCGGCCAGGGCGTTTTGCTGCTGGGAGAGGTGCTGGCCGAAGCAGGACTGGCCGCCGGGCTCCACGTCTCCTGGCTGCCGTCGTATGGACCGGAGATGCGCTCGGGAACTTCCAACTGCCACGTGCGCGTGGCAACCAGGCCGATCGCCTCGCCGCTCGTCGCCCGGCCGAACATGCTGCTGGCGATGAACGAGCCATCGCTCCGAAAATTCCTCCCGGTGGTGGAGCCCGGCGGAATCGTGCTCTACAACGGCGCAACATTTCCCGCCGATTGCGCGCGCGCCGATGTCACGATGATCGCCGCGCCGTTCACGCAGATTGCCGATGAGGCTGGCGGAGCGAAGGCGGGCAATATCGCGATGCTCGGCGCGCTCCTGGAGGCCGGGCATCTTCCCTTTGAAAGCGCAATCGACGGCGTGCTCAGCCGGCTCGTGCGCAGCCCGAAATGGCTGGAGATCGATCGCGCCGCGCTGGCGCGAGGGCGGCAGGCCGCCCGACAGGAGGTGGTGCGATGAAACTCTCGGCTCTCGACCACACGCTCGGACATGATCCGGAGCGCCACGAACTGGTCTTCACCGCCGATGACCGGCTCGCCATTGCGCGGCGGCTCGACCGTTTGGGCATCGATTACATTGATGCCGGCTGCCCCGCGGCCGACCGCCGCGCCCGCGAATTCTTCGAGCGCGCCCGCCAGGAGTGCCACTTACAGCACGCCAGTCTGGTCGCGTCGGTCCGCATGGATGCCATCCGGGAGTCTCTGGCGCGCGATACCGGCATCCAGGCAGCCGTGGATGCTGCAACCCCGGCCATCGCCATATCGAGCTGCTGCTGGCACGCCGGGCCGATCGGCCTTCAGGAGTATTGCCGGCGTATCGGCGAAACGGTGCGCTATTTCAAATCCAAGGGCCGCACCATCATCTTCCGTGCGGATGACTTCTTCGACGGCTACTGCACCGATCCCTCGTTCGCGCTGCACATGCTTGAGGCAGCCAAGGGCGCCGGAGCCGACGTGCTCTGCCTGTGCGATTCCAGCGGCGGCACGCTGCCCCACGTGCTGCGCGAAGTGTGCCTGGAAGTGCGCAAACGGTTCGATGGAGTCCTGGGGATTCGCGCTCACGATGACCGCGAACTGGCGTGCGCCAACACCCTGGAGGCGGTCGAGCAGGGGTTCACGCATATCGAAGGCTCCCTCAACGCGTACGGCCGGCACGGCAAAACGGCGAACCTCTGCTCGATCATCAACAACCTGGAGTACAAACTGGGGCACACCGTGATCGGGCCGGATAATCTCGAAGCCATGCCCGGGGTGGCCCGGTTCATCGGTGACGCGGGGCTTGCAGTGCCGCGGCGGCAGCCGATGCCCGACCCGGAGGCCCTGCTGCGCTCCGTGGACGAGCGGCTGGTCTCGCGGCTGAGGGCGCGGGAGCGCCTGGCCGTTCTGGATCGCATCCGGCTGCTCGAGTCAATGGGCTACCGCCTGCAGGCGGCGCGCGGCACCCTTGAGTTGTTGGCGCATGAAGCGCTGGCGCCCGACCACCGCCCGTTTGAAGCCGAGCGCTACGAGGTGACCAGTCACTTCGCCCTCTTCGGCGAGGCCATCACCACGGCGTCGGTGACGATCCGAGTGGGCGACGGCATCCGCTCCGAAACCGAGGAAGGCACCGGGCCGGTCGACGCCCTCGAGCGCGCCCTCCGCCAGTGCCTGTTCGCGGTTTATCCGGCCATCGCAGACGTGCGGCTGAAAGAATATCATGCGCATACACTGGAACCGGCGCAAGGCGGCGCGGCGCGGATCCGGCTGACGATCGAATGGGCCGAGTCGGGCGAGCGGTGGATCACGTCGGGAGTTTCGAGCGATCTGATTGAAGCCGCCTGGGTGGCGCTGGTGGATGGCTTCCGGCTTCCGCTCATGCGGCTGGAGGAACACGCCGCCCCGATGCCGCGGGCCGTCACGGATTCGTCTTGGGCGGTATAGCACACGGCTCAAACCGCGCTAGCGTTCGATACTGACGCCGCCCGCAATTATTTCGTAGCCTTCGTCCTTGGCAGTCTGAATCACCCAGCTGCGCAAGACATCGTCGCCGGCGTCCGCCGGCATGGGCCGGCCGGGCGAGCGGCGGATCACCTCGGCCCCCACCTTGATGCTCGCCGTCCAATTCTTCTTCTTGCTGTCCCAGCGGACGGAGGCGCTATCGGCCGTGATGGGAAGCATATCGGTCCCCCTGTTCCGGCTACATTGTAGCGCCGGAACGTCGTGAAGTGCGCGGGACCCCGGGGCGCTAAAATTGTCTTCGACGCATGACCACATTCACGATCGCGGTGATCGCCGGCGACGGTGTCGGCCCCGAAGTCATCCCGCAGGGCAAGCGCGTGCTCGAGCGGATCGGCCGCAAATACCGCGTCAATTTCGCCTTTCAGGATTTTGACTGGGGCGCCGATCATTACTTCCGCTGGGGCCGCATGATGCCGAGTGGCGCCATCGACCTGCTGCAGCCGTGCGATGCCATCTATCTCGGCGCGGTGGGGCATCCGCAAATTCCCGACCACATCACACTCAACGGGCTGCTGCTGCCGATCCGCCGCAGTTTCGATCAATATGCGAATGTGCGGCCGGCATACCTGTACCAGGGCGTGTCGTCGCCGCTGGCCGGGCGCAAGGCGGGCGAGATCGATTTCGTGGTGGTGCGCGAAAACACCGAAGGAGAGTACGCTCAGGTGGGCGGCTTCCTTTACCAGCATCAGCCGGAGGAAGTTGCCGTTCAGACGGGTGTCTTTACGCGCCGCGGCATTGAACGCGTGGTGCGGTTCGCCTTCGAGCTGGCGGTGAAGCGCAACAAGAAGAAGCGCGTCACCTCGATTACCAAATCCAACGCCCAGGGTTACAGCATGGTGCTGTGGGATCGCACGTTTCAGGAAGTGGCGTCGCATTTTCCGGATGTGGAGACCGAATCGCTGCTGGTCGACGCCGCCGCGATGAATTTCGTGCGGCGTCCGCAGAGCTTCGACGTGGTGGTGGGGTCGAACCTGTTCTGCGATATTCTGAGCGACTTGGGAGCGGCCATCATCGGCAGCATGGGCCTGGCCGCAAGCGCGAATCTGGATCCCCAGCGGCGGTTCCCTTCCATGTTCGAGCCGGTGCATGGCTCGGCGCCGGACATCGCGGGCAAGGGCATCGTGAACCCGCTGGCCGCGATTCTCACCGCCGGCATGATGCTCGAACACCTCGAAATCACGGAAGCCGCCCACGACGTGGAACGCGCGGTGGCCGCGGTGCTCGCCGACGGTAAGGCGCGCCCGCCGGACCTCGGCGGTAACAGCAGCACCGAGGAAGTCACCAACGCCGTCCTGGAGAAGCTCGGCTAGTGGCCCGGGCCGCGGACCGCGAGAGCACCGGCCGCCATGCAGTTCTGGTCGCGGCCGGCATTCTGCTGACGCGCCTCATCGGGTTGGTGCGGACATACGTCTTTTCGCACTACTTCGGACTGCGTACCGGCGAGGCCGACGCGTTTCAATCCGCGTTTCGCATTCCCAATTTTTTACAGACGCTATTCGGGGAGGGAGTGCTCTCGGCGTCGTTCATTCCGGTCTACGCGCGCCTGCTCGCCGAAAAAGACGAGGAAGAGGCCGGCCGCGTGGCGGGAGCGGTCGCGGCGCTGTTGTCGTTGACCGTCTCGGCGATCGTGCTGGTCGGGGTGGTCGCGACTCCCTATATCATCGACTTGATCGCCGCCGGGTTTCAGGGAGGCACGCGCGAGCTGACCATCCGGCTGGTGCGGATTCTGTTTGTCGGAGCCGGCCTGCTGGTGATGTCGGCATGGTGCCTCGGCATTCTCAACAGCCATCGCCGGTTTTTTCTTTCCTACACCGCCCCCGTGGCCTGGAACCTCGTGATGATCGCGACCCTGCTGGCGTTCGGGCGGCGCGTGGACTTGACCCGCCTCGCGGTGCTTCTGGCGTGGGGCTCGGTCGCCGGCAGCGCCTTGCAGTTCGCGGTGCAGCTCCCGGCTGTCCTGCGCCTGGTGCGCGGGCTCCGCGTCCGCTGGGATGCCGCCTCCGCGCACGTGCGTGAAGTGGTGCGGAACTTCTTGCCCGTCTTCGTGAGCCGCGGCGTCGTGCAAATCAGCGCGTATGTGGATGTGTGGCTCGCCAGCTGGCTGCCGACAGGCGCCGTGACCGGTTTGAGTTACGCGCAACTGCTATATACGCTGCCGGTAAGTCTGTTCGGAATGTCGGTCTCGGCGGCGGAGCTGCCGGCGATGTCCAGCGCGTTGGGCAACCAGGGCGAAGTCGGGGAGTATCTGCGCGGGCGGTTAAACCGGGGGTTGCGCCGGATTGCCTTCTTCATTGTTCCTTCCGCGATGGCGTTTCTGGCCCTGGGAGACGTGATCGCGGGCGCATTGTTTCAGAGCGGGCTGTTTACGCACGAAGACGCGGTGTATGTCTGGGGAATCCTGGCCGGCTCGGCGGTGGGCCTGCTGGCTTCGACGCTGGGACGTTTATATTCGTCCACCTATTACGCGCTGCGCGATACGCGCACACCGCTGCGCTATGCCGTGATTCGCGTGGCGCTCACGACCGGTCTTGGCTATTTTTGCGCGCTGCCCTTGCCGGTGTGGCTGGGAATCGCGCCGCGCTGGGGCGTGGCGGGTCTCACGGTGTCGGCCGGCGTCTCCGGATGGGTGGAGTTTGCGCTGCTGCGGCGGACGCTGAACGCGCGCATCGGACGCACCGGGCTGCCGGCTTCGCTGGCGGCGCGACTCTGGCTCTCCGCAGCCGCCGGCGCTGCAATCGCATGGGCCGTCAAGCTCGGCATCGGCGCGCGCAATCCGAGGATCGCCGCGCTGGCCATTCTGATTCCCTACGGCCTTGCCTATTTCGGCGCCGCCTGGCTGCTGCGCATCGAGGAGTGCACGCAAGCGCTCCGCCGCCTGCGGCGTTAACGAAGGTTCAGCCCTTCAAATCCTGGAACGCTTCTGCGATGTCGCGTTTGGCCTCGGGCGTCGGGACGCCCAGCGGCAAGCGCGGCGGGCCGCCGTAATAGCCGTTCAGATCCATGGCGTGCTTCAGGCCCGGCACACCGTGCTTGGCCGTGCGTGCCGCGGCGCGGCCCACGCGGTTCTGCCAGTCGCGCGCGGCCTCCTCTTCGCGGCTGCGGAACGCTTCCCAAATCGCGATGGCCGCATAAGGAGCCGGATTCGCAAACGCCAGGATTCCGCCCACCGCCCCCATCAGCAGCGCCGGCAGCAGCACCTGCGCCGAGCCCGTCAGCACCTGAAAATCCGGACCCGCTTCCCTCACGATGTCCATGATCCGCTGCACATTGCCGGAGCTGTCCTTGATCCCGATTATGTTGGGATGCTCGCTCAGCGCGACCACCGTCTCGGCCGGCAGATCGACGCCCGTCACCTGCGGAAAATTGTAAAGCAGCAGGGGAATGCGCGCCTGGTCGGCTACCGCGCGGAAGAACACCATCTGCGTCGCGGGCTGCGTCATCTGCGTCTTGAAGTAGTTCGGAGTCCGCACCAGCGCCGCCTTGTAGCCCAGTTCCGCGGCGCGATTGGTGAGGCAAATCGTTTCCTTGACGCTCTCCTGGCCCGTGCCGGCGATCAGCAGTTTTTCCGGCGCCGCGTGCCGGGCCACCAGCTCGAAAAGGCCCGATTTTTCTTCGCTGCTGAGGAACACGTCCTCGCCGGTGGAGCCGCAAACCACATAGCCGGCGAGCGTCGTCTTGTTCCACTTCTCGATGTTGTGCTGCACCTTCGTGACGTAGACATTGCCGGCGTGATCGAAGGGCGTGGTGACGGGCGGGTAAATACCTTGTAGTTTCATGACGGCTGAAACTTCACGATAGCACCCGCCGGCCGGCCTCAGGAGTGCATCCAGCGCGCGAAATCGCTCTGGATGAATTGCTTGGTGCCTTCGCGCCCGGTGAGCCGCAGCCACACGGAGCCGCCTTCGCGTTCGATACGAACGTCGATATCGAAAAAGGGGCAGCAAAGGCGCTCGCTGTCGGCGAATTCCAGCACCTTCTGAACCGTCGCCCGGTCCGGAGGAAATTCGAACTCGTAGCCGTCCGGCAACTCGCGCATACTCTTGCGGGCGGCGGCCAGCGCCGGCCCGAGGACGTCGAAATGGCGGTGCCGCGCGGCGGCGTCGAGCGCCTCGCGGTTGCACGCAAACGGGGATTCGCGCCGCACCGTGCTGGCGCCCAGCAGTAGTGTCGTCGCGGCAAATAGCAGGATCTTCATCGATCACCTCGGACTCGATGATAAAACTTGAAGTTAACTTTAACGCAAGCACTTTCTTGCAATTGTTTTGTAAGGGTTGCCCTATAATCGGACGCATGGCGGAATTCACGATCTCGGAAGTGGCGCGGCAGGCGGCGGTGCGGCCCTCGGCGATTCGCTTTTACGAACGCGCGGGAATTCTGCCGCCGGCGCCCCGCGTCAGCGGGCAGAGGCGGTATGAGCGCCGTCTATCGGCTCGCCGTCGTGCGCCGCGCCCAGGAGGCCGGCTTCACCCTCGACGAAATTCGGCGGCTCTTCTTCGGGTTCGGCCCGCGCGCCCCGGCCTCCGGGCGGTGGCGCCAGCTGGCGGAGCGGAAGATCGCGGAGCTGGACGCGCGCATGGAGCAGCTGCGGCGCATGAAGGAAGTCATCGAGAAGCTGCGCACGCGTTGCCGGTGCGAGACGCTCGAGCAATGCGGCAGAGCGATGGCCCAGTCGCGTGAGTGCTGATGTTTTCTCTGGAAATCGAGTGCGAGCCGGAGGAGCGCGATCTGTTGATCGCGGATCTCTGGGAACAAGGCTCGGCCGGAATCACCGAAGTGGACGAACGGCACTTGCGGGCGTTCTTCGACGACAGCGCCGACCGGGAAGCGCTGCTCGCGCGGTTCGCGGGGGCGGCGGCGCAAACGGAAGAGCCGCGCGACTGGGTGCAATCCGCGCGCGACCTGCTGCAGCCGGTGACTGTAGGCGCTCGGTTCTTCCTGGTTCCCGAATGGCGCGACGACCCTGCGCCGGCCGGCCGCTTCCGCATTACCGTGAACCCGGGGATGGCGTTCGGAACGGGTGTGCATGAGACTACGCAGCTCTGCCTGGAAGCCCTGGAAGATTTTCTGAAGTCTGGGATGACGGTGCTGGACGTGGGCGCAGGCTCCGGGATCCTGGGGCGGGCGGCGCGGTTGCTGGGGGCGGCTCACGTGTACTCCTGCGATATTGATCCGGACGCGGTGAGGATCGCGGGTGAGGGATTTGTCGGGTCGGTGGATGCGGTGCGCTCCGGAATCGCGGACGTGACCCTCGCCAATATCAGCCCGGAAGCCATCATCCGGCTTTCGCCGGACCTGCTGCGGGCGCTGCGTCCCGGCGGCATTCTCCTGGCGAGCGGGTTTGAAGCGCATGAAGTCGACGCCGTGCGCGCCGCGCTGGCTGGTGTGCGCGAAATCCGCCGCAAGGGCAATTGGGCTCTGGCGATCGCCAGCAGTTCATCGTAGATTCAGGTTCGGCCGGTAGAATTGGAGAGTGACGGCCGCCCGCATTTTTCTCCTGCTGCTGGCGGCCCTGCCGTTATGGAGCCAGGCGGCACAGCTGCGCGGGCAAGTGACGGACCCGACCGGCGCCGTCATTCCGGGCGCGACCGTATCGCTATCGCGCGCCGGCGGACGGACCGTCACCAGCACGGCTTCGAGTGAGGGAACATACTCTTTCACCGCTCTCGAGACCGGCGAATATCGATTGCAGGCATCGGCGCCGAATATGATGATGCCGGAGCCGGTCGTGGTCGCGATCCGGCCGGGCCTCCAGACGGTCAATCTGCAATTGCAGGTGGCCCGCGCGTCGCAGCAGGTGTCGGTGGAGGAGAACGCCGGCCCGGCGGTCGCCACCGATCCCGCCAGCAACGCCACCGCGCTCGTGCTGCAAGGTGACGCGCTTCAGGCGCTGGCCGATAATCCCGAAGATCTGGCGGCCGACCTCGCCGCGCTGGCCGGGCCTTCCGCGGGACCGGGCGGCGGCGCCATCTTCATCGATGGATTCAGCGGCGGCGACCTGCCGTCCAAGGAATCGATCCGCGAAGTGCGCGTCAACCAGAATCCGTTTGCTCCCGAGTACGACAAGCTGGGACTCGGACGAATCGAGATCTTCACCAAGCCCGGCACCGATAAATTCAAAGGAACCGCCTTTTACAATTTCGGCGATTCGGTGTGGAACTCGCGGAACCCGTACGCCGCGCAAAAAGCGCCGTTCCTGCTGCAGGAGTCAGGCGTCAATGGGAGCGGGCCGCTGGGCGGGCGCGCGTCCTTCTTCCTCGACCTGCAGCGGCACTCCATCGCCAACGGCGCCATCATCAACGGCAGCACGCTCGATCCGGCGACCCTCGCGATCATCGACCCGTACACGGACGTGCTGCGCATCCCGCAGCACCGGCAGATCATCAACCCCCGGCTCGATTACCGGCTGAGCGAGAACCACACGCTCACGGTGCGCTACGGATTCACGCACGCCGATGTCCGCGATTCGGGCGTGGGCAGCTTCTTTCTGCCGTCGCGCGGAGTTCATGCGGCAAGCACCAGCCAGACGGCGCAGGTCACCGAGACCGCGGTTCACGGCCCGGTGGTGAACGAAGTCCGCTTCCAGTTCTACCGCACGGACAGCTCGAACCTCGCGAACAGTTTGACCCCGGCCATCCAGGCGCTCGCCGCGTTCAGCGGCGGCGGTTCGCCGGTGGGCGATGCCTTCAACACACAAAACAGCTACGAGCTGCAGAACTACACGTCGGTCACGCGCGCGGCGCATTCGTGGAAGGTGGGCGTGCGGCTGCGCGCGCAGCATATAGACGATATTTCGCCGCAAAACTTCAACGGCACGTTCACGTTCAGCGGCGGCCTGGCGCCGCAGCTCGACGCGAACAACCAGCCGGTGCTCGATGCCGACGGCGCGCCGGTCCTGGCGCACATTACTTCCATTGAAAGCTACCGGCGCACGCTGCTGTTCCAGCAGGCGGGACTGCCGGCGGTGCAGGTCCGCGCGCTGGGCGGCGGCGCTTCGCAGTTCACGATCAGCGCGGGGCAGCCGGGCCTGTCGGCCGGCCAGGTGGATGGGGCCGCCTTTGCGGGTGACGATTGGCGGCTGCGCCCGAATCTCACGCTCAGCCTGGGGCTGCGGTACGAAACCCAATCGAACATTCACGACTGGCGCGACTTCGCGCCGCGCGTCGCCGTCGCGTGGGCGCCCGGCGCGAAGTCGTCGAAAGGCGGAGGCAAGACCGTAATCCGTGCGGGCTTCGGCATGTTCTACGACCGATTCATCTTGGGAAACACCATCGCGGCGCGGCGATACAACGGCATTGTCCAGCAGCAATATGTCGTTACGAATCCCGGTTTCTTTCCCGAGATTCCGCCGGTTTCGGTTCTTGCCGCGCTCGGGAGCCCGGTGGCGACCCAGCGTGTGGCCGCGGAGCTGCGTGCGCCGTACCTGATGCAATCCACCTTGAGCGTGGAGCGGCAGCTCACTCACACCACCACGCTCGCCGTCACCTATGCGAACTCGCACGGGCTCCACATGCTGCGGTCGGAGGACGTGAACCCGCCGCTGTTCGGTACGGAGTTGTTCGCGCCCGGAACGAGGGGGCCGATTTTCGAGATGCAGTCCTCGGGCCTCTACAACCAGAACCAGGTGATCACGAACATCAACACGCGCTTGAGCCGGAAGGTCTCCTTCTTTGGTTCGTACACCTATAACCGCGCGCTGAGCAATACCGACGACATCACGACGTTTCCCGGCAATCCGTACAATCCTTCGGGCGAATACGGGCCCGCGGCCACCGATATCCGCCATCGTGTGTCAGCCGGCGGCTCAGTCGAAGCCTGGGGCGGCGTGCGGCTCAGCCCGTTGTTGACGCTGCAATCGGGGCCGCCGTTCGATATCACGGTGGGCCGCGATGTGTACGGCGATACGCTCTTCAACGCCCGGCCGGGCATCGCCGCCGATCCGGCCAGGCCCGGCGTGCTCGCGACGCCGTACGGGCTGCTCGACCCGAACCCGGCGCCCGGCGAAACGCTGCTCCCCCGCAATTACGGGCGCGGCCCGGGATCGATCCTGTTGAACCTGCGCTTCGCGCGCGCGTTCGCATTCGGCCCGGTGCGGCCGCCCGCGGATGGTAAAGGCAGCGGCGACCACCGCTATGGCCTGAGCTTCTCGGCATCGATCCGCAATATTATTAACCACAACAACCCCGGGCCGGTCATCGGCAATATTACCTCGCCCCTGTTTGGGCAAGCCAACCAACCGGCGGGCGCGAACACGCTCGGGGGTACCGGCTTTTCCGAATCCGCCAACAACCGCCGCTTGGAACTGCAAACCCGGTTCACGTTTTAGCGGAGACGAACTCATAATAAGAACATGTCTTCGAGCGAAGTGCGGGTGGAACACGTCAGCGATACGGCGCTCATCGTCGCGGCGGCGCGGGCACGCGAAACCGCGCGGCCGGATGGCGTTCTGCGGGATCCGTTCGCCGAGCGGCTAGCCGGCTCGCGCGGGATGGACTTGCTGCGAAAACTGGGGGCCCACGATTGGCTGGGCGTCGCGGTGGTCGGACTGCGCGCCCGCAGCATTGATGAAATGCTGCTCGAAGCCATCGCCGAGCGCGGCATCCGCACGGTGGTGCTGCTGGGCGCGGGGCTCGACGCGCGCGCGTGGCGGCTCGATCTGCGGCGCGACCTGCGATGGATCGAAGTCGATTTTGCGCCGATCCTCGAATATAAAGAGAAAATTCTGGCGTCCGAGAAGCCGCGCTGCCGCCGCGAGCGCATCTCCGCCGATCTGACCGTGGCATCCGAGCGGCAGGCGGTCTGGGCGGCGGCGGGAAGCGAGCCGGGGTTGATCATCACCGAAGGACTGCTGCTGTATCTGCCGGCTCACGTCACGGAAGCGCTGGCCACCGAGCCCCCGCGGCAGAGCGGGATCCGGCACTGGCTGCTCGACATCGCGCCTTCGGCCTTGATGCGGCACGCGCACCAGGAGCACATGGAGGAGATTGAGAAGGTGCGCGCGCCCGATCGCGTGGAGGGTCGCCAGATTCTCGAACTCGCCGAGCGCCACGGCTGCCGGCAGCTGAAATGGCACAACTACACCCGCGAGGGCTTCGCGCTGGCGGCCTCGCGCGGAATGTCGATCTCGCAAGAGGCGATTCAGGAAGCTGCCGCCAATGATCCGAGCGGGATCTATCTCTACCGGATGCCTTAGTCTTCGTCGTGCTGCGCCGCCAGCCGCGTCACCACAGACAGGTCTTCCAGCGTGGTGACGTCGCCTGTCACCGCATTCGACGTCACGATTTCCCGCAGCAGCCGCCGCATGATTTTGCCGCTGCGGGTTTTGGGAAGCGCGTCGGTGAAGCGGATCTGCTCGGGCTTGGCGAAGCTGCCGATCTCGTGCGCCACCCACTTGCGCAGATCTTCGGCAAGCTGTTCGTGATTCCAGTCGCCCTTCTTCAGCGTGACGAAACAGGCGACGGCCTGGCCGGTGATCTCGTGCGGTTTTCCCACCACGGCCGCTTCGGCGACCGCGGGATGGCGGACTAACGCCGATTCCAGCTCCATCGTGCTGAGACGGTGCCCGCTCACGTTCATGACGTCATCGACGCGGCCGAGAACCCAGTAGTAACCGTCTTCATCGCGCCGCGCTGCGTCGCCGGTCATGTATACCCCGGGAATGCGCTCCCAGTATTGCTGCTTGTAGCGCTCGGGATCGCGCCAGATGGTGCGCGCGATACCCGGCCACGGCCGCCGGATAATCAGAAAACCTTCGCGGTTGGCAGCAACGGGCTTGCCCTCGAGATCGACCACGTCGGCCAGAACGCCGGGAAGCGGCAGCGTGCCCGAGCCCGGCTTCAACGGCACGGCCCCCGGCATCGGCGCGATCATGATGCCGCCGGTCTCGGTCTGCCACCAGGTATCGACAATCGGGCAGCGCTGCTTGCCGATGGTTTTGTAATACCACTCCCAGGCCGCGGGATTGATCGGCTCGCCGACCGAGCCGAGCAGTCGCAGGCTCGACATATCGTGCGCATTCGGCCATTGATCGCCGTGACGAATGAAAGCGCGGATGGCGGTGGGCGAAGTGTACAGAATGTTGACGCGATATTTTTCGATCAGCCGCCACATGCGGTCGGGCTGCGGGTGGTCGGGCGAGCCTTCGTAGAGCACGCTGGTGGCGCCGTTCGACAAAGGGCCGTACACAATGTAACTGTGTCCGGTGACCCAGCCGATATCGGCCGAGCACCAGTAGGTGTCTTCGTCGCGCAGATCGAAAATCCACTGCACGCTCATGTGGACGTGCAGCAGGTAGCCGGCCGTGGTATGCACGATGCCTTTGGGCTTGCCGGTTGTTCCCGACGTATAGAGCACGAACAGCGGATGCTCGCTATCAAGCTGCTCGGCCGGGCAATCCTCGCTCGCCCCTTCGTCCAGCTCGTGCCACCAATGGTCGCGCCCGGGCTTCATCTGAATGGAGCCGCCGGTGCGTTTGTATACGATCACGTCGCGCACGCTGGGGCACTCGTGCAGCGCCTCGTCGATCGCGTCTTTCAGGCGGACCTCGCGGCCCCGCCGCCAGGCGCCGTCGGCGGCGATCACGATCTGCGCTTCCAGATCTTGAATGCGGGTCTTCAGAGCTTCGGCCGAAAATCCCCCGAACACCACGCTGTGGGTGATGCCGAGCCGGGCGCAGGCCAGCATCGCGATGGGCAGCTCGGGAATCATGCCCATGTAAATGATGGCGCGATCGCCCGTTTTGAGGCCGCGCGCCTTCAGCACATTCGCAAAGCGGCACACGAGGCGGTGGAGCTCCTGGTAGGAAATCATGCGCTGGTCGCCCGGCTCGCCCTCCCACAGCAGCGCGATTTTGTTCTTGCGGTGCGTCGTCAGGTGACGGTCGAGGCAGTTGTACGCGACGTTGGTTTTGCCGCCCGCAAACCATTTCACAAAAGGCGGCTGCCACTCGAACGTGCTCGACCAGCCCTGGAACCAGAAGAGCTCTTTTTCCGCGAGCCCGCCCCAGAACGCCTCCGGCTTCTCCGCGGCGTTGCGATACATGTCGCGGTACGCATCCATGCCCCGCACGCGCGCGTGCTGCACGAATTCGGGACTGGGCGTATAAACATTGGGGTCGGCCATAGCGAAAATCTTATCAGAAGCCGATGACAGCCCGGCCCAGCAGCGCGCCGCGGCGCATCTGGTCCAGTAAAAATGGCGTTTCGTCGAGGCTATGCATGTGCACTTGCGGCTTGAGGACTCCGGCTTGCAGCAGCCCGAATACATCTTCGAGATCCTGGCGTGTGCCGAGATAGCTGCCGCGGATGGTGATGCCGCGCGTGACCGTTTCCACCAGCGGCAATTCGTACTGCGAGGTGGAAAGCCCGACCAGCACCAGGGTGCCGTTGCGTTTCAATGCGCGGAAAGCCTGAGGGATGGCGTTCGCCGCGGCGGTGAACACGATGGCGGCATCGACGCCGCCGTGCTCTTTCTGCAGAACGCGTCCGGAATTTTCAAACGGCAGCGCCACTTCGGCGCCGGCGGCGCGCGCCAGTTGCTGCTTTTCTTCCGCGGGGTCAACCGCGGCGACCCGCAGGCCGCGATGACACGCCATCGCCAGCCCGAGATGGCCGAGGCCGCCCAACCCGAAGAGCGCGACCGTTTGTCCCGAATCTAAGCCGGCCTCGCGAAGGGCGCCGAAGGCCGTCCAGCCCGCGCAGCAGAGCGGAGCCGCCGAGGCAGCCGGAAGATCGGCCGGCACGCGCGCCAGCGCCGCCGCGGGAGCCGTTACATATTGCGCCAGCGCTCCCTGCAGCGTATAGCCGAAATTCGTCTGCTGCGGGCAGAAGCGCTCGCGGCCGGCGCGGCACCACTCGCACGTTCCGCATGTGGTCCCTAAAAAGGTGACGCCGGCGCGGTCGCCCGCCGCCCATCCGCTCACGCCCGGACCGACGGACTCAATGCGTCCGATCCCTTCATGGCCGAGCACCAGCGGCGCCAGCGACAGTTTTTCCAAACCCGCGATGAACAGGTCGGAGTGGCAGATCCCGCATGCCTCCATGCGCAGCAGGACTTCGCCCGGCCCGGGCGATTTCAGATCGACCGCGGCGACCCTGACCGGGGCCTGCGCTTGCGATAACACAGCAGCGGAACAGCGTTGAGGCATCATTGTGGTTACGCGAGGTTTTGCAGGAAGTAGTTGAAGCTCTTCTCCCGGCCGATGGTGGTGTTTTCTCCGTGCCCGGGAATCACGACGGTCTCTTCGGGTAGAGGCAGCAGCTTATCGTGAATGGAGCGCAAAATCTGTTTGCCGTCACCGCCCGGTAAATCCGTGCGGCCGATGCTGTCGCGAAACAGCGTGTCGCCCGCCACCAGCTTGTTTTCCGAAGGGATCCACAAGCTGATGCTTCCCTGCGTGTGGCCGGGCGTGTGCAACACATGAAATTCGGTTGCGCCGACCACGAGCCGGTCGCCATCCTTCGCGGGCGAATCAATCGCGACGGCTTCGGGCGGCCGCATCCCCAGCCAGGAGGCCTGCACGTCGAGCATCTGTTGCAGCTCTACATCGTTGACGTTCATGTAGACGGGCGCACCGGTGGCCTGCTTCAGCTTCTGTGCTCCGCCGATGTGATCGATATGGGCGTGCGTGATGACAATTGCTTTCACGGTGAGCCCGTGCCGCTGGATGATCTCGAGGATTTCGTCGATTTCGTCGCCCGGATCCACGACGAGTCCTTCCCGGGTGGCTTCGTCGCCGAAAATCGAGCAGTTGCACTGCAGCGCGCCCACCGGGAGAATCTCGTGGATCATACGCCGATTGTATACTCAACCGTATGGGTGATGTCCCGGCCGTAATCATGCGTTGGCTCCACCTCGCGTCGGTCGCGACATTGGTGGGGGGCTTCTTTTTCGGCAGTCTGGCCTTGCGCGCGGCAGCCGCCGCGTTGTCGCCCGAGTCGGCCGCCACGCTGTCCGAGAAAGCCGCCGCGCGGTTTCGCCCCTGGCTCTGGATTGCCATGGCGGCGCTGATCGTCTCGGGCGTCTACAACGTGATCGCGATGCCCGGACACAGCGGCCGCTACCGCACGCTGCTGATCGTCAAGCTGCTATTGGTCGCCCACGTGTTTGCGTCGGGGATTCTGGCTCTGCGGCCCGCGAACGCGCGCCGGATCCGGCAGATGACCGGGGCATTCATCTCGGGATTCGTGATCATTTTGATTTCGGCCTATCTGCGCCGCATCTTCTAAACTGAAATTGATGACCAATGGTTACGAAGCGCTGCGGAACGGCGTGGCGTGGCTGGATCTCTCGGCGCGCGGCCGGTTTCGCGTGCGGGGGCGCGACCGCGCGCGCTACTTGCATAACGTCACCAGCAACGAAGTCAAGAAGATGACGCCGGGCATGGGTTGCTACGCGTTCGTGCTCACGCCGCAGGGGCGCATTCAGGCGGACTTGCACCTGTTCTGTTTTGCGGAACATTTCCTCGTCGACACGGAACCGGAACTGCGCGGGAAGCTGCCCGCCTTGATCCTGAAATACAAGGTTGCCGACCAGGTGGAAATCGAAGATATCACCGAAGAGACTGCGGCCTTCGGCATCGAAGGGCCGGCTGCGCCCGCGAGGCGCGACGCCTTCGCCAACCGGCCTGATTTTACGGTGGTCGACGCCACCTTGACCGGGCAGCCGGGCTTTCGCGTCATCTGCGCAACCGAAAAATCCGCGCAGCTGATCTCGATCGCGGAGAGCGCTGGCGCGAGGGCTGCCGGCGCGGAGGACGCGCGCGCGGTCCGCATCGAAAACGGCAAGCCGCGCTATGGCGAAGATATTCGCGAGACGTCGCTGCCTCAGGAAACACAGCAACTGGATGCGGTAAGCTTCACCAAGGGCTGTTACGTTGGGCAGGAAATCGTCGAGCGCATCCGCGCGCAAGGTCACGTCAACAAGTTGCTCGTGCGTCTGGAAGTAGAATCGGCCGAACCGCCGGCGCCGGGCAGCAGGCTGGCAGCGGATGGAAACGAGGCGGGCGAGATTACCTCTTCCATCCGGTCGCCGCAATCCGGATGCGTCGCGGCGCTGGCGATCGTCCGCGCGGCGTACGCAAAATCCGGAACGCGGCTGCAGGCAGGCGCCCTCAGCGCGCGTGTTGTCTGAGTTGATCGATCAGATCGGCGGGTATCCGCAAGTTGCCGGCATAGCCGGACCCCAGCAGCACGCCCGGCTTGACGTCGCCGTGAAAATCGGAGCCGCCCGTGACCATCAGGCCGTAACGCTCCGCCAGCCCGAGATATTGCTCCGTGTCGCGGCGTGCATGATCGCTGTGATAGGCCTCGATGGCGTTTAAGCCGGCATCGCACAGCTCCGGCAGCAGCGCGGGAACATCGCCTTTGACGCGCACGGGATGGGCTAGCGACGCAATCCCCCCGGCATCCCGGATGCGGGCCACGCCTTCGGCGAATTGCGGCTCGATCCGGTGCACATAGCCTTTCGCCGATTCATCGAGATATTCATCGAAGGCCTGGCGAAGGCTTTGAACATATCCCTTCTCCACAAGCAGCTGCGCGAAGTGCGGCCGGCCGGTCATACCGCGCCCGCGAGCCTCGGCTTCTTCCAGCGTCACGTCGAATCCCAGCTCCCGCAATCGGGCCGCGAGCCGCACATTGCGCTCGCGCCGCGAGGCTTGCATCTCGAGCACCCACTTGCGGAAATCGTGGAGCCGGTCGTCGCCGAGAAAATAACCCAGCAGATGGACCGATTGACTGTGCAGCTTGGTCGACAGCTCAATCCCGCAGATCGCCTCGATGCCGGCCTGGCGCGCCAGCGGAGCCGCCTGATCGAATCCGCGAAACGTGTCGTGATCGGTAATTCCGAGAACGTCCACGCCGGCGCGCAGGGCCTCATCGATCAACTCGGCGGGCGAACACGTACCGTCAGATTCGTTGGTGTGCGAATGGAGATCGATCAAACGGAAACCAGACCCAAGCTCTCCAGTGTAGCCCAGTTTGGATGCAGCCCCGATCCAACCTTGGTTATGAATCTTTCGAGGCGGGGGCGATGCGCTCGACCGAGCCGTCCGGAGCGAAGTGAATGCCACACTCGCGCGGGCCGCCCTGCTCCCACCACCAGCGCCCGGCGCGCTCGCTCTCGCCCGGTTCCACGGCGCGCGTGCAGGGAGCGCAGCCAATGCTGGGGAATCCCCGCGCGTAGAGGGGATGAACCGGGACCCGGTTGGCCCGCGTGTATTCCTCCACTTGCGCGCTGGTCCAATCGGCAAGCGGATTTAACTTGATGCGGCCGCCGGTCTCCTCCACTTTGTGGATGCGGGCGCGCGCTTGCGTCTGCTCGCGGCGCAAACCGGTTGCCCAGACGCGGAACTGGGCGAGCTTCCGCTCCAGGGGACGGACCTTCCGCACCTCGCAACACATCTTGCGCGCGTCCACGCTGCCATAAAAAAGATTGGGTCCGCGCTCGGACACCATGCGCTCCACCTCGTCGCGGTCCGGGAAAGCCGGCTCCACCTGGATTCCGTAGCGCTCGCGGACGGTCTCCATCATCTGATAAGTCTCTTCGTGCAGACGGCCCGTATCGAGCGTGAAGACGCGGAAGGAACCACCGGCTCGCGACGCCAGATCCACCAGCACCATGTCTTCCTTTTGAAAACTGTTGCTGATCCCGAACGCGTCGCCGTGAGTCTTCACGGCCCAAGACACAAGCTCGGCGGCGGAGAATTCTTCCAGCTTTTGGAAATCAGTCAAGCTTCTTCGAGTGTAGCGCAGCGGGCGCGGACGCCACCCGCCGCGGGGCATTTGCCCCGGGCAGGATGCGGTAAAACTTTTTAGCGCAAACGATGAGCGAATTCGGCGCGTTCTTCGCGCAGCCGGACGAGGTCGAGTTCTTCGGCCATGGACAGATCGAGCACCTTCACCCGCTGCCCTTCGCGCAGCTCCTGCAAACGCACCTCGCGGCCGTTGCGGAAGCGGACGGCATCGCGATAGCTGTTCACGGCAGCCGAAATCTGCGTGAATGTCACCTCTTCGACCCCTCCGACTCCGAGCTCTTGCTGGAGCCGGGCTGGAACATCCTGCAACTGGAGACGCGCGCCCGGCGGAATGCACACGGCCGGGACAGGTTCGGTCCGCGGCGGATCAAAAAATTCCGCCACGCGGCGCCAGAACGACTTGCGGCAGATGGGATGCGGTTCGGTTGCTGACCTGAGATCGGCTGGGGAAGCAAGACCGACCGATCCAGTCGGGAAACGGTGCGCCACCAGATCCTCCCCCTCACGAGCGAGCCGGTTGGGAACGGCCATAAGCGAATAATCACACATTGCTGTTTCTCCCCTCCACTTTTGAGTTTCAACCTCGCTGCCGCGAAATGGCAAGATGTGGAACGCCCCCTCGTGCGGACTAACGGGGCGTTCCTTCACATTTCCAAATCTGACGCGAGCAGACAGGCGATGAAGCGGGATGCGTCGGGGTGGGACAGTACTGTTAAGATGTGTCAGTGGAACCCGTGGAGAACGCGCCGGCCGCAGCGGCGCCAGCCGAGGCGCAACTGCACCCGGCCTGGCAGCGCGTTCTGCTCGCCCGTCATCCGAAGCGGCCGCATGCGCTCGACTACATCGAGCGGCTGTTCGCGGATTTTCAGGAGATCCATGGCGACCGTTTCTACGGAGACGATCCCGCGATCGTGGCCGGCCTGGCGCAGTTTGGCGGCAGGCCGGTTGCGGTGGTGGCCGAGCAGAAGGGCCGCGACACCAAGCAGAAGCTGCTGCGGAATTTCGGAATGCCGAAGCCGGAAGGCTACCGCAAGGCCCTGCGCGTGATGCAATTAGCGGCCAAATTCAAACGGCCGGTGATCACATTTCTGGACACGCCGGGGGCTTACCCGGGTATCGACGCCGAGGAGCGCGGGCAGGCCGAAGCCATCGCACGAAATTTGCGGGAAATGTCGCGGCTGCCTGCGCCGATCATTTGTGTTTGCATCGGCGAGGGCGGCAGCGGCGGGGCGCTGGCGCTGGGCGTCGGCAACGTGGTATTGATGCTGCAAAACGCGGTCTATAGCGTGATCTCGCCGGAGAGCTGCGCGGCAATTATCTACCGCGACTCGGGCAAAGCCGAGCAGGCGGCGGCCGCGCTGCGGCTCACGGCCGAAGACCTGATCCATTTCGGGCTGGTGGACGGCAGCGTGCCCGAACCCGGCGGCGGCGCGCATGAAGACCCGGACGCGGCGGCGGAAAATCTGCGCGGTGCGCTCACGCGGCATCTGGAGGAACTCGGCAAGCTCACCGGTGCACAACTGGTCGAGCACCGCTACGCCAAGTTTCGCAAAATGGGAAATTTCTTTGCATGAAGAAAACCGTTTGGCTGGCCATCGCGTTCGGGGTGCTGGTGGTAGGGGCGATCGTGTATTCCACGTTCAACCAGGATCGGGTACGCTACCAGGTTTGTGTCAGCTTCAAAGGCCAGCGCGATTGCCGGACCGCTTCGGCCACCAACCAGCAGGAAGCCGTGCGGACTGCGGTGTCCAATGCCTGTGCGCAATTGGCCTCAGGCGTCACGGAAACGACACAATGCGAGAATACGCAGCCGGATTCGGTCGAGCAACTGCGCTAACATCCGGCGGTTTCGGACGTCTTTGAGGTGAATTCCCGGGCCCAGTCTGCAAGGATCGGCGAATTTTCGCCGGGGTAAACTAGAAATGAACTCCCGGCCGGTCAACGCCGTCTAATACCAATTGAACGCCAACAGGGAGCATTCCTCGTCGTGAAGCCCAAGTGGAGAGTTGTCCTGGTACTCGTGGCGCTGGTGCTGGCAGGCGCCGGCATCTACGCGAGCACCGTTTACAGCCGGCGGGGCGTGGTAACCGTCCAGACCACGCGCGTCGTGCGGCAGGACCTGACCAGTCTGGT
>Ga0070734_10001388_pt1 | contig 35563 bp, 21 predicted proteins | sample Coa_R1_8_FD_66444 | JGI IMG/M metagenome (GOLD analysis project Ga0070734, IMG submission 66444) | Surface soil microbial communities from Centralia Pennsylvania, which are recovering from an underground coalmine fire - Coalmine... | ecosystem: Environmental > Terrestrial > Soil > Unclassified ...
CAACGGGAAGAACGGCGTTTTCCGGGGTCGGCGACCGCGCCTAGCGCTGGAACCTACAACCATAATCCGCGCCTCCGTCCCGGCCAACCTAATCATAGATCCAGGAAACTACTGCATAATAGGATACTATCATTTCGTTCGTCCCCTCAATGGTCCATGCTCGATAAGTGTAGAAGTGATAAAATAGATTGTTGAAGTAGACAATACTAGGATTATCCAGAAAGTCTGTGCCGTTTGCGGTAGTCGTACCGCCCCCGGTTATCGGTCCATCATACCAAGGAATGCCTTGAGAGGTTTGTGGACCGTCGATGAAATAATACGTACCGTTACCCGCATCCCACACCGGCACCCCAGGGCCGTCCCTATCGTTCGTGTAAACCAAGCTGATCCAGTGCATTAAGGAAGGATCGGGATCGGTAGGGCCGGACTGCCAATTTAGGCCGATCCCGGCGCCCCCTGAATAAGCTGCATTCTCGTCCTGGTATTCACTCGTAAACACACCTTGGGTAAAGTAAGGAATTCCGCTAGCCCATGCTTCATACGTGCCGAGGCTGAATTGTCCGGACAGATACTCATATTGGATAATCCAATCGGGTTGATTCCCGCTATGCGCCACGAGATTCAAGGCCTCCGTCAATCCGGTTTGGTATTGGCTGCCGAGTGACATGGCGTCGGGTGGGTCTAACTCGGAGAGAAAGGTCCCGCCGGCAGCCGCATTGCCGGTCTGAGCGGAGAGCCCGGTCGGGTTGCCATTGGGGGTCTCAAAGACTTGAGCGGATGCGGTTGAAATCCAAAATAGGGAAGCCGTCGCCGACAAAATCAAGCCGAGGTTGAGTTGCATCAGGACCTCCATTCGAAAGAGATAACCTGGAAGCAGAAACCCACAAGCTCCGGAGCAGAACTTCCAGCAACGTCGTAAGACGTGACTATCATGGCAGGAGGAGGCCGTTTCAATGGCTTATCTGTGGCCTTTCTGTGGCTTCTGCGCGGCGCCTGAGTTCTCATAAGATTCCCAACCCCCTTCCGCCACCGCGGAACCGGATCCAGTGCTTTCGCAAGTTCTGATTGAGTCGTTTGATCGTGTCCCGCAGCCGCTGGTTGGGATCGTGGCCTGGATCCTTGGGAAGCGGATCGTCGATGCGTCGTGGCCATCCCAACTCTTGGAAGGAAGAGAGAATGATGTGCTGCAAGGGCGCCGGCCGCCGAAACCGTTTGAGCAAGATCTTGCCCAATCACAGCTGGCGGAGTTCTCGATCATAGAACGGGACCTGCGGCTGGTAGGGGGCTGCCTTAGCGCCCGCAGCGGTGAGCACAAAGGCGCTCTTCTTGCTAATCACTGCCCGGTCGCGTGGACCGAAGACGCGCTGCTTGTCCTTGAGCTTTGTCCTTTCCTCCGCATGGTGCACATAGCCTTGGCGCGCCAGCCAGCGAAGTTCGGTCGTCGTCAGCCCAACGGCCCGCAAATCCGCGACCTCGACCGCGAATTCCCAAGGGTCTGCGTGGCAATCGTGGGCACGTTCCCAGGCATGCAGCAACACGCTATAGGCGGCGGCCAGTGCGGGCCCTCGGTCCGCGCTAGAAATTGGGTGCAGCGATCCCATGAGCTTTCGTCCTTAAACGGGCAGCTTTCGACTCCGCACACGCAAAGTGCTTCGCTTGCCAGGGGCTCTGAGACGAAGCGCACGGCGGACGGAAATCACACTGAGCCGCGGATTGGGCACTTGGGAGCGCTTGGCTGTGCGCGAGGGCTACCGTGGTCCTGACGGACGCAGAGAGCCGATGGAGCCCTCTATTAGATAAGTGCGAAACGGACCACGTTTACTGACATACAATCCGAAATTTTCAGCAAAATTGTTACAAGCCACGCAGATTGTGCTCTTTGCATCATCCACGGCCGAGGGGGCCATGATAAGGTCGAGTTGGCTCTTCTAGCCGGGCTGTCTCCATTCTCATTCGGCACGCGGCGGCTCGGCCACCTCCGGCACAGCCGAAACGGCCACTTCCTCCAAGTCCACCATCTTGGCCAACTGCGGAACGCCTTGCTTGAGGATGGCACTCGCGTGCTCGAAGCTGCGGGGCGAGACGCTGACTCGGGCGGCGGCCTTTTCTCTTACCTCACCGTTACCTTCCGGCAAATCTTCCGGAGGGTCTCCTTAACCGAGTGATGGCTAGCCGTTTACAGGCTGCTTTCGCTGCCGCCAAGTTGGCCGAGCCCGCGTTCAGCGCAAGTTCCGCAAGCATAACTTTGATATGCGGACCGCAACGCAGGCTTCATGATCTTCTCCTCTACTTGCCTCTTGCCAACGAAGGAGCCTTTCCCACGCCGTGTCTCTGCGTGGCATAGCCAACGATGAGCCCTACGCAAGCTCCCGGAAGCATAATGTGCCAGTAGTACGGTTTCCCCAATTGAGACGAATTGAGAATGGCGATGGGCAATGCCAAGAGGGCGCCCACCGCCAGACCGAAGAGAATCCCCAGGATCAGCGAACGCACTCGGTAAGCGAAGTAGCCGATCAGGATGCCGGCAATGAGGCCCTTGACGGTCGACCCCAGGACAATGCCCACGATATCGCCGGACACTTCCGGGGCCGAGACCAACGCCGACAGGCCATCGAAAATGCCCAGGAAACCGCCCAGAAACAAGCCGAGAAGCCACTTTTTCATTCGTTCCTCCCCTTTCCCATCTCGTGACGAGGCGGTCGCTGGGAAGCCCGCCCGTCTTCTCTTACACCTTTCTGGCGATTCCTTTAGCTCCAACTCCAAACCAACAGCAGCATTCTCATGACCAGATAGGCCAGGATTAACGCAATTGCGGTACGATACTTCGACGCCAGACGCTGGGCCGTGTCGAAAATACCTTCTGGGTAGGCTTGAACTCGGCCGCGGGCGAGAAAGCAGGAGACATCGTCCATCAAGGCCTGAGCGCTCGGATAGCGCTGGTGCTGCTCCCAGGCGAGGGCTTTGAGACAGATCGCCTCGAGGGCGCGGGGAATCGAGCGGCGCAGCCGGCGGGGCGGCAGCAGGGCAATCGCTTCCTCCCTTCCCCGTGGCGGAATCGCCGCCGGAGACCGCCCAGTGAGCAAGAAGTACAAGATCGCCCCCAGCGCGAAGACATCGGTGCGTTCGTCGATGCAACCCACCTCGCCCCGGGCCTGCTCGGGGGCCATGAATCCCGGCGTACCAAGGACCGTGCCGTGCAGGGTGGCTGCACCCGTCTTGCCGGCTGCGGGTTCCGATGAAGATGCAGAGGACAGCGGAGCGGCGCTGCCCTCGAGGAGTTTGGCGACACCCCAATCCATCACCAGGATCTCGCCGAAGGCGCCAACCATGATGTTCTGCGGTTTCAGATCGCGGTGGATGATGCCGTGGCAATGTGCGAAGGCCACGGCTTCGCAGATCTTTTCAAATTCGCGCAGGAGTTCCGCGAGCGGCCGTTCCAGGTCCACCTTTTCATCCAGCCGCCGGCCACACACGAGCTTCATCGTGTAGTAGATTCGCCCGTCTGGTAACACGCCGAAATCGTGGATCGGCACAATTCCCGGATGCTCGAGGCGGGCCAGAATCCGCGCTTCCCGGCTAATGCAGCCCTGGAGATCCGGTTCAACCTGGCCGTTTGCCAGGACCTTCAGAGCCACGGGACGGTCAAGCTCCTGATCGTGTGCCCGAAAAACCGAGCCCATTCCGCCTTGAGCGATCTTTTCCACCAGGCGGTAGCGCGTGCCCGTGCAATCCGGCCAGTCGGCGACCTGGCAAAGATGCTGGACCACCGCATCGGAAAGCCATCTCACGGCCTGGCCCCTCCCAGCAGCTGCGCTGCCTCTCTCCGAAACTCTTCTTCATCGCCCGTGCTGGCACGGAGCACGTCCAGAACCAAGGCGCGGAGTTGTCGTCGGACGGAGGCAAGGTAGTTCGTGACTTGGGTCGCCGTCAGGCCGAACGCTTCGCCGAGCTCGGCATACGTGAGTGGTTTCTGCAATTCGGGGCCTTCCAGATCATAGCGCTCAAAGAGCTCAAAATGCACGCTCTTGTCCGACGCCTGGCACTGGCGGCGGAGTTCCTCCACAGCCAGCCCAAGTAGGTGACGGACCCATTCCTGATGGAAGAATTCATCTGGATCGGCAGCGCCGGCGCGGTTCAGCAAGCGGATTTCGCTTTCGGCCGCGTCGAAATCAAGGGAGAGCAACTGCACGGCCCCACCACGTTTGATCCGCCCGGCTGATTTGCGCTCGTTCGTGACGAAATGATCCACACAAGTGCGCAGGAAGGTACGGAACCGTGCTTGCGCAGGATCAAAGCGCGCGAAGGACTTTTTCTCCAGCATCCGGGTGAAGAAGGCTTGGGTCCAGTCCTTCGCGTCTTCGTTGGACGCCTTCCATTTGATCCGAATGTATTTGTAAATCGGCTTCCAGTAGGCCGTGATCAGCGTCGCCAAGGCCCGTTCACGCACCTCTGGATCGGGACTTGTGGCCGCGGCAATCACGGTAAACTGCGTGGCCGGAAACGCGGCCGCCGGACCACCGAGATCGGTATCGTTATGCATGCGAGACTCCTGGCAGCCCAGACTAAGAAGTCTCGCTCGATTTGGCAATCCATCTCCCGGCGGCTTGGCCTGGCGCGACCACGTCGCTGCCCTTACGGCTCGTAGCAGGGCGAAGCGTCTCTTATCGTGTCTCCTCGATCCCCAGGGTCCGCTCACTTCGCCCCTCCCGGGGGCTACTTCCCCACAATCCTTCAGCCGTCCTGCGGGGTGGTTTTCACGGCAACCTCCTTACCGGCCAGCACTGCTTTCAGGGCCTCTTCAGCGTAGGCATGGCGATCCCCGTCACGAAACCGGCCACAGTAGCGGAGCACACCGTCCCCATCGATGATGACCGTGGTGGTGGTCACTTCGGTCCCGAAGATATCCGCGGCACGACCGTCTGGATTGAGAAAGATTGGCAACGTTAGCCCAATCTTCTTGGCGAAGGCGCGTACCTCCTCGGTCGTTTCGCCGGCATTGGCATCGAGAGCAAGGACAAGAGCCTGACCTTGGTAGTCCTTCGCCAACTTGTCCAGGTGATGCTCGACACGACGGCAGCTCGAGCAAGTCGAGCACCAGAAGGACAAAAGCACCACGCCCTTCGGCGTTCGTTGGGCATCCTTCTGCAATTCACTGAACTTCACCGTTCGGCCATCCAGTTCGCGCAGGGCGAAATCTGGCACCTTCTTTCCTACCGTCACCGATTCCGAGGATGCAGAACTCGTCTTCTGAGGTTGCACGCCCTGGGCTGAATTAGCTCCGTGGTGATGACGGTTCAATTGCGGTGCGTTCTCCGTATCGGGTTTTGCTCCTTCTCTCCTCGAATCGAGGGAACGTGGCACAGCGGACGAGACTCCCGAGGCTGTTCCTTTCGTGATCTGGGGATTCCCCAGGTATTCGAGGCGGGAATTCATGCGGAGATCATAGTCGAGCCTGGTCTTCACCTGTACCCTGGCCATGGATGTATCCTGGAGTGTGACATTGGCTTGGTCGACAACGAGCTCGCCCAACGAAAGGAAGCATTGCTGCGCGGCCGAGACCGTGGCCGTCTTGGCAGATCCTTTTAGCGTCACCGTGCTGATTCCCGTGGCATCCAGCTCCAGTTTCTCGGTTTCAATTTCGCCATCCAAAATGCTGCCGCCGGTCACCTTCGCTTGGAATCGCTTGGCGGAGTGAAAGCCCTTGCAAGTGACCCGGCTATGCTGTGCCAGGCTCACTCCCTCCAGCGTGGGCAAGGAGATGGTTGCCTTCAAGGCCCTTGCCCAGAACGACTTCAGCCTGGCGTCCAGAGCGAGCCGAAGCGCCGAGCTGTCCTTGGTCGCGTGCAGATAGGGTAACAGGTTATCATCGGCCGTCAGCGCCACGCGGAACGAATCCGCTCGGGTGAGCTCAACCTGGATGGATCGGCTGACGTCAATGGTCGTGAAATTGGCGAGCTGCACTTCCTTGGTGATCACATTCCCAGAGCCCCGAATGCTCAGTCCGTCCGGGCCGGTCGCCGGCGCGTCGGATTCCTTCGGCGGCACGTCACCGCTTCGGGGTTTGGAGTTGTCCGGTGCCGGCAGTTCTCCCGAGCGTTCCGCATTCACGCGCGGTGCATCGGCGACGTTCTTTGTTCCCGCCGCGGCCCAGGCCTGGTAGGTGGGCAAACCGGCTCCGACGACCATCATACAGGTCGCCAGACAGCAGGCCACGGTGATCTTGAGTTTATGCAGCAACATACCTGTCAACACGCCTTCCGCCAGGATGGCAACCTTGGCCGACACCACAGGAACCTGGGTAACACCCAGCGCAACGGCGGTTGTGGCCTGGATAGTTGAACCGAGCAGGGACGCCGGCACATGCACCGCGGTTGCGCCTTGAGAGACCGCTCTTGCTAATACGCCGATGGAAAATGTCAGGCCATGCTTGAGGAGACGTTTCGCCAGCAAAGCCCGCCCCCGGCGCAAGCGGGTTGCAACGGTTCCCTGCGGCCAACCGAGGTAACCGGCTGCCTGTTTGATCGTTTTCCCTTCCAGGTCACACAGGACAAGGGCGGTGCGATACCGGTCGGGCAGGGCACTGAGCTCCAGGTCCAGGAGCGCTTGAACCTCCTGCCAGACTGCCTCGTCCGCTTGGGGCTTGAGCATGGCCCCGGCTTCCCGCTCCTTTGTACGCCGTCTGCGGTTCATGGCTTTCGCCTTCAGCGCGGTGTTGTGAGCCACGCCGTAGAGCCAATTGCTCACCATCCCGCGTGACCGGATCGAAGCAGCCTTGCGAACGAGTACCAGAAACGTCGCCTGGAAGGCATCCTCGGCGTCCGCTTCGTTCCCAAGGATGCGCCGGCACACGGCCAGGACCATTGCTGCGTGGCGATGAATGAGGGTTTCCAGCGCATTCCCATCCTGTCGGTTGACATAGCGTTCCAGCAATTCTCCATCCGAAAGGGCGGCACTCTCTTGTTGGAGCACGGCGCGGCGGAGGTGCTGGAGTACGCCCTGGATCGCGTTCGTCCCCATCGCTTCATCTCCTGGATGATGGCTGCTATCTATCTACTTCCGTGGGCGAAGCGGATTTATTCACGAGTTTCTTGCACCGCTCACCACGAAATGTGCGCAGACAATCACCGTCCTCTGGGAAGGTTCCGACAGAGGCAGCCGTTGATCGGTTCGTCAGCTTCGGCACCGATGCAGAGAAAGCGCAGAGTGGCGAATGGGCCCGTTGTCAGCCCGGCAGCGATCATTTGGTCTTGGAAACCGCTGCCGACGGTTGCAGGATCTTCTCCACCCGTAGCCATTCCTCGCACCGCTTGGGCCATTCGGAGCAGGGGTTCTTGCTGGGGCGCATGCCGTAGCCGTGGCCTCCCGTGGCGAAGATGTGCAACTCGGCCGGAACCTGGGCTTTCTTCAACGCGAGGTAGAGCACGGCACTGTTCTGTGGCCCGACCTGATCATCGTTGGATTGGGCCAGGAAGGTCGGCGGCGTTTCCTTGGAAACGCGGATCGCCGGGTCGAGCTTTTCGCGGCTTCGGTCCACGACGCCGCCGGGGTAAATGATTACGGCAAAATCGGGCCGACAGCTGACCTGGTCGGCATCGTCGCTTGGATCGTAGGCGCGCTTGTCAAAATTGGTAGCGGTCAGTGCCGTCAAGTGTCCGCCGGCCGAGAAACCGAGCATGCCGATTCGCTTCGGATCCATTCCCCATTCTTTGGCCTTGCTGCGCACCAGGCTTAGGGCACGCTGGGCATCCTGAAGTGGGCCCGCCGGATGGTCTGGCCGGCGCGGGACACGGTACTTGAGCAAGACGCCAGTCACGCCGAGGGAGTTGAGCCAGGCGGCCACATCCTCACCTTCGTGATCCCAGGCCAGAAACCGATAGCCGCCGCCGGGTGCGATGATGACGGCCACGCCGGTGTTCTTGTCCTTGTCCGGACGGTAGACCGTGAGCGTCGGCTTGCTGACGTTGGTCAGTTGCCGTCGCCCCTTTTCGCCGGTGAGCTTCTCTTCGCCGCTGGCTGTGGTCTCGCCCGGCACCTTGCCAGGCCAAAGATCGAGGACCAACGGCTGCTCGGCCGCACGGCCGGCCGTGAGACAGATGAAGAAAGCAAGCGTCGAGCTGAGCAGTGCGAATCTCATGGTGCGGAATTCCTCCCTTTCTGAATGCGAAACGGATTGTAACGGGCGCTCAAACCGGTTACAACCGGGAAGTTAGGGAATGATCAACGGATACGACTCACCGTCCTGGAACCGAAGCTTTGCCATGATCATTTTCGATGCCCATCTGGATCTTGCCTGGAACGCGCTGGATTGGAACCGGAACCTGCTCCAACCGGTGGCGGAGATTCGCCGCCAGGAGCGCGAGCAAAACATGACTGGCAAGGCCCGCGGCTGCAACACTGTGGCCTTCCCGGAACTCCGCCGCGGCAAGGTTGCCATCTTCATCGCCACGTTGCTGGCCCGCTCCGTCCAGCCGACCGGTGTACCGGCGTTTCAACGTTACACCTCGATGGAAGCAGCCTATGCCGCGGCCCAGGGCCAGCTGGCCTACTACCGTGCCTTGGAGCGGCAGGGAATCCTGAGCTGGATCCGCACTGGCCAGGACCTCCAGGCTCAGGTTCGGGCGTGGCTCGAACCCAACCGTACCGCGGCCCAAGTCGAGCCGCCCTTTGGTTTGATCCTGAGCATGGAAGGAGCTGACCCGGTCTTGACTCCCGACCAGGTGGAGGAATGGTGGCAGGCCGGTCTGCGCATCATCGGCCCGGCACATTACGGCATCAGCCCCTATGCGCACGGCACGGGAACGGAGGGCGGTCTGTTTCCGCCCGGCGTACCCCTGCTCAAGGCCATGCAAGAGGTTGGCATGATCCTCGATGTGACCCATCTTTCGGATCAAAGCTTCGAGGAGGCACTCGACCATTACGGCGGTCCGGTGCTGGCCAGCCATCACAATTGCCGGGCATTGGTGCCGAACCAACGGCAGCTTACGGATGAGCAGATTCGGCGGCTCATCTCTCGTGGAGCAGTCATCGGGACAGCCCTCGATAGCTGGATGCTTTATCCCGGTTGGGTGCGTGGCCAGACCCAGCCGGAAGAAGCGGGCGTCACGCTGGCGGCAATGATCGACCATCTCGATCACGTGTGCCAACTGGCTGGCAATGCCCGGCACGCCGCCATCGGCACCGACCTCGACGGCGGCTTTGGCCGGGAGCAGTCGCCGTGCGATCTGGATACGATCGCCGATTTGCAACGCGTGCCGGATTTGCTGCGTGGCCGGGGTTATGACGAGGACGCAATCACCGGCATCCTTTATGGCAACTGGGTGCGATTCTTCCAGGAGGCGTGGCGCAAAAACAACACACCAGCAGCGACCCGTGAAACTTGATGAAATTCCGGCGTCTCCGGCAGCAGAAAGCGGCGCCGGTCCGGACTCACCGCTCACCTCCGCAGCAATGATAGTTCAGGTCAACTAGCCAAAGGCCGGCAAATTCTCCCTGACCTACGCCGTTCTGGATGGACTACCCAACTTTCCTCTTGCTCAGACCCGATTCAGGCGCCATCTTATTAAGGAATTTGGGTAGCCGAGGAAGCCTACCCCGGTTCGTAGCTTCTCCACCGGACTGTCCGCATCGTCACCCTACTTTACCGAAATCGTTTCGACGCTGAGGTTCGTCTTTATTTTTGGTGTACTGTTGGGAGCGCCCGGTTGCGACCCCTGGACCTACTGATTCTTAATCCGTGCCCGTGGTCGATTGCCTTCCATCCGCTCGGCTTGGTCCACGGCACGGTCGGATACCATCGAGGTTAACCTGTATGAAGTTCACTGCCTTCTCCCGGATTCTTCGCCAAAGATCTCGGCGCCAGGGCCCCAAAGGGCAGAGCGACTTGGCAGGCCGTCGCCGGACACGCCTGGTTCTCGAACACCTCGAAACCCGGGTGCTCCTGTCCAATGACGCCCCGTTCATCGTCGCGGTGATGCCGGCGAATGGCAGCAGCACAGCGAGTGGCCAGCCCAGCTTGTCGGTGAAGTTCTCCGAGGCCGTCAATGCGGCTCAGGCTCAGAGTACGGCGAACTATCTGCTGTTCGCCTCGGGCGGACGGTCGATCAGTATCGATTCGGCCGCTTATGACAGCCTGAACCATCAGGTCACGCTGTCCTACAACGGCGGTGCTGCCTTGACGGCGGATCAGTACACCCTGTTCGTCCGCGGCGACCAGATCCACGATACCGATGACAATCTCCCCTTGGCCCAAACCAAGCAGCTGGTGGTGGCCAACGCAGGTGCGGCCAATGTGTCGCTGGTAACGATTCCGGGCGATTCCAGCGTTCAGTCCATCACCAACTATCCCAGCAACGGTGGGAATCCCAAGCCCACGGCGGCCATGGTGGCTGAGCTGCACAAGACCGGCCTGCCCGATCTGATTGTGGCCAACTCGGGCACCAACGACGTGGAGATATTCCGTGGACTGGCGGCCGGAATCTTCGAAACGACCCCATCGACCACCTTGCTCTTGCCGGATGGAGCCAACCCGCAGGCCCTGATCGTGGCCAACTTGGCCAATTCGAACGGCCCGCCGGATATCGCGGTTGCCAATCTTGGCACGAATAACGTCACCGTCTTCCTCAACAATGGCCAGGGACAATTCGGCGTGGGGACCACGTACGATGCCGGCAAGAATCCGGTCGGCCTCGTGGCGGGAGATTTTTCCGGTCATGGTGCGCTCGACCTGGCCGTGGTCGATTCCGGCACGGACAGCAACAACCACTACGATGTGACGGTCCTGCCAGCCGATCCGGCCAACAAAGGGAAATTCACGACTGGTGTCGCCTTCGACACGGGCCTCACCAAACCCTCGGGAATTGCCGCCGGTACCGATTTGAAGGACAATCGCAGCCGGCTCGCCCTTGCCGACCTCGTGGTCAGTGCATCCTCCGGTGCCCGTGTCTTGTTCAACAGCACTGCGGTAGCCGGCACGCCCAATTTTGCCCAGGGGCCAATCCTGACCACCACGGCCACGTCTGCTGTCGCCGTGGGCCAAATCAGCCGCATCGGCCGGCCTGACATCGTCGCCACCACCAAGACCAACGGCGGCCAAGTCCTGGTCTTTCAAAACCTGGGCAATGGTTTCTTCAGCTCGCCGATTCCGTTCGCGGCCAACGCCAACCCGAGCAGCGTGGCTCTGGGGGACTTCGACAGCGACGGAATGCTGGATGTCATCGTCAGCAACGATAACAATCCCATCACGGACGCCGCCCCCGGTTCCGTGACGGTTTTGCTCAACCGCACCCAGGGTTCGATTGCCTTTGCTGCTCCGACCAGTTATCGGGTCGATGCTAACCCCATGACAGTGGCCGTCCATGTCAACAGCCAAACGAAGGTGGTGGACGACGTGGTCACGGCCAATGTGACCGGCAACGACAGTTCGCTGTTGCGGGGCAAAGGGGACGGAACGTTACTCGTTTCCTCGGATATTCCTCTATCGAGTGGTCCCGGCAGCAGCATCGTCGTCGGTGATGTCAACGGCGACCATGTGCCGGACATCGTGATCGGCTCCGCCGCTGCGGGTCCGCTTCTCTCCTCCAGCACGGTCACCGTCTTGCTTAGCCAGGGATCGGAAACCTTTGCGGCGCCCGTGACGTTTAATGTGGGGACGAGCATCCTTTCGCCGACGCCGATGCCGCTGGGCCTCGCGCTGGCCGATCTGACCGGCACCGGCAAGGAAGATATCCTCGTCACCAATCCGACGGATGGCACGCTGACCATCTTGGCGAACAGCGGCACCGGCTCGTTCGCCCTGCTGCCGCCGATCGCACTGAATACCGTACCCGGCATGACGTTCGCGCCGACTGGAATCGCGGTGGGAGATTTTCGCCACACCGGCCACCTCGACGTCGCCATCTCGCACAACGGCGCCAAGAGCGGCGTGACGTTCCTGGCGGGCAACGGCGATCGGACCTTCGCGGCACCGGTGGAGCTTGCGGTACCGGCGCTGACCAATGCCGCAGCCATTGCGGCCGCGGATCTGGAGCACGACGGCAGCATAGACTTGGCCGTTGTCGATAGCAAACAGGCTGGCCAAGTTGTCGTCTTGCACAATGATGGCAAAGGCAACTTCACGCTGCTGGGAACCTTTAACGCGGGCGAGAATCCCAGTGCCATTGCCGTGGGCGATCTGAACGGCGACGGCTACCCCGATATTGCCGTCACCAATCAGTCGGCGTCGCTCACCAGCGGCAACCCGGGCAACCTGTACGTCACGGTTTTGTTCAACCAGCAAGGCGTACGCTTCAACAGCACCCGGCTTCCGAACATCCTGAGCGGGACGTTCAGCCAGCCGCAAAGCATTGCCATTACCGACCTCAACCGGACTCTCTTCCCCGCCATTGTCGTGAGCCTGAGCGGAGCCGTCGATAACTTTGTGACCATCCAGAGCCTACAGGGCGGCCAGTTCGACCGGCCCCATTTCTTTGCGACCAGTGGCGGCGGCCCCAGTGTCGGACCGAGCTACCTGGCCGTGGCCAGCGATCCCTTCATTCGGGCTACTACGTTCACGGTGACGGGCACCTTGGTCAGCGGCGACTTGGTCGATAACGGAACATTCGAGACCCCCGACCAGACCGGCGAAGCCGGCAACCTCGTCGGTTGGCAGACCTTCGAGGAGACCGGCAGCCATGGCCAGTGGTCGGTCGAGAGCAACCCGAGCAGCCCCCTCAGCGGCGTCCCCGTGCCGCCCGCTCCCCAGGGACGGTACGCGGCCATGCTCGACGAGGCCGATGCGGTCATCCCGCAAGCCAACGATACCTCCAATACGCAGCATCAAGATAATTTTGGCAACCTGTATGGCTTCAATGGCTTCTTCCAGAAACCCAGCGATTACGAAGGGATGCACATTCTCTACCAGGATGTCACGATCCCGGCCACGGCGTCGCAAGCCATTTTGTCGTTCCAGCTCTACATCAACAACCTCAACTCGCAGGTGGGCTACACGGATCCGACGCAGACGCCATCGCTGGATTATTTCCCCAGCATCACACCGCGAAGGCCCAACCAGCAGGTGCGTATCGATCTGGTCGATCCCCAGGGCAGCATCACCGACGTCGGCAGCGGAGTGTTCCGGAATCTCTTCATCACCACGCCGGGCACTGACCTCGATTTTGGCGCCTACCGGACCTTCAGCTTTGATGTGAGTGCGTTCAAAGGGAGAACGATTCGCTTGCGGTTCGCTTCGGTCAACAACCAGGGCAAGTTGATCGTGGGCGTCGATGATGTCCATGTGCAGACCGTCTTCACCGATACCGTGGCTCCGGGGGTCAACAATTTGCGCTTGCGGAACCCGGGCTTCGGCGCTACCGCCAACTTCGGCGGCAACACAACGGACCCCACCATCCTCGGGCAGGTCTCGGACGTGTTCGGCATCAACAATATCGCCTCCATCACGTTCGACCTGCGCAACAGCGGCACGACCTTCAGCAATGGCCAGGCCAGCTTTCAGCTGACCGATTTCGACGCGGAAGGGAATTTCACGACTACCCTGCCATTGAGTTTGCCGGGGATCTACACCGTTGGCGTCACGGCCACCAGTCGCGGCGGAGCAACGACCCGTTCCACGATCACGTTCAACTACCAGGGGCCGAGTCTGACGGCCTGGCAAGCGATGGGACCGGGACCCATTCGCTACGACAACCAAGGCGTCAACTACACGACGGTTTCCGGCCACATTACCTCGATCGATTTGGACCCACGCGATCCCAACGGCAACATCATTTATGTCGGCACTGACAACGGCGGCGTATGGAAGACGACCGACGGTGGCGCCAACTGGACTCCGCTGACCGATTACGTGACCGATCCCACTACCGGGCCGGTGCCGATCGCCATCGGCGGCGTCGCGGTCGATCCGCACACCCCCGATACCATTTACGCCGCAACCGGCGTGGCCGATAATCAGCTGAGCTCACAGCCCGGCGTCGGCGTCCTGAAGTCGACCGACGGCGGCAAGACCTGGACGCTGGTCGGCAATGCCGTGCTGAACGGAGCGCGGGTATCCAAGATCGCGGTCTCCCGACCCGGCAGGGACGGCCTCACGTCGATCTATGTGGCGGTCGCATCCGGCGGAAAGTTCGGACCCGGCGTCTACCGCTCCCAGGACGGCGGGGTCACCTGGGTCGATGTCCTGGATCCGACCAAAATGTTCCTGGACACCGGCGCCGCGCTGGCGGCCGGCACGGCCCTGGCCTCGGTGACCGACCTCGTGATCGACCGGCTCTCCGATTTCGAGGAAGACCTCTACATCGGCCTGGGTAACATCGGCCTGGTGCCGGGAAGCGACACGGCCGGATTATGGAAGTCGCCCAACCGCGGGGACAGCTGGTTCCAGGTGGTCGGTGGACACGACCCCAAGAACGGCCTGGTGACGTGGTCCCCGTTGAACAATAACGGCCCCACGGGAATCGATTCAACGAAGTTGCCGTCCGCCCCGGGTTATCCCAACGGCGGCGGCCTGGCGATCGGCCGGGTTACCATTGCCCAGGCTCAGGACAATGTGGCGGATGAAGGGACTCTCTATGTTCTGATGGGCCGGCCGCCAGCGAGCCAGGGCAGCTTCGAAGATCGCCAGCAGAAATCGGAAACGGACAACGGCCTGGCCAACTCCTTCGGGTTGTACAAATCCAAGAACGGCGGCTTGAGCTGGACGCACGTGATGTTGCGCGAAAACGTGCCCACGACGAATCCCGCCAAGCCGCGTAACTGGCTAAACCTGTTTACGCTGGGATTCGAGGCGAGCAGCGTGGGCGCCCTCGCGGTCGATCCGACCGATCCTGCGGTCGTGTATATGGGCGGCTCCAATCGCTATTTCATCCCGTCCAACGTCACGCCCAACTTCCTGGAAGCGTCCCGTGCCCATGCCTTCATCCGTGTCGACACCCGCAACATGCGCGATACCGACTTCGATGCCACGGTTTATTATCCGCCGGGGCCGCTCCCCATCATCCCCAATGATGGCGATGACATCACCAAGGCAGGGGACGCCGTCGCCAACTCGGTCCTCAACGGTGCCAAGGACTTCCGCGAGCCCGGTTCGTACCTGGGCATGGGTGCTGTCAACTACGAAGGGGAAGGTGTCTTCTGGTACGATCTGCAAACGACCGATTCCGGCGTCCAGAATGATCCCGGAGCTACCAATGCCCTCGTGCCGCAGCTCCTCCTTCCGGGTGTGATTCACAGCCTGGTCTTCGATCCTCTCGGCCGGCTCCTGGTCGGCACCGAAGGGGGCATTTATCGCGGGGTCAGCCAGGGCTGGGCGTACGATACGACCAGCGGCGGCGCCGGTGCGGGCTTGGTGTTCACGGATAAATCGAAATCGTCGATCTCCATCGAATCGGATATCGGAGTCCCCACGCCGTTCGAGCCGGGAATGACGTTTACGGACCTGAATGGCAACCTCCAGATCGCCGACATGACCTCGGTAGCGATCGATCCCTACAGCCGCCAAATGCTCGACGCTTCCTTGCAAAGCAGCGGCTGGGTCCGTTCGACGGGGTCCCTCCAATGGGAGAGCACCGATGCCGGCGGAGGTCTCGGGGGTTTGGCCGATCCGTTTGCCGATGAAGGACCCTTTGCCGGCGCCGTCCGTACCGGTCCCCGCGATCCGTCGGCTCCAGCGGGCGCCACGAGCTCGGTCTACCGCGTCGTGGCCAACCTCGTCGATGTGCAAGCCCAGATCTCCGTGTCCCAGGCAAGCGGCGCCCAGGGAACGTTCCAGGGGGCTATCAAGGGAATCGATCTGGGCGCACTCGTTGCCGCGTTCCCACCCTTGACGGTGAACCCCAACAAGCTGCTCGACGTGAATGGACAGTACCAGGATGAGCTCATGTACGGTTCGGACAGGGTGTACGAGACCGATAACGGGGCCGCCCAGTGGGACCAGGTTAGCTCGATTCTGACGGCCAACGGCGATGTGATCACCGCCCTGGCGTTCGGCCCCGGCAGCGATGTCTTCTACGCCGGGACCCGCAATGGGCTCGTGTTCGTGGACCTCGCTGGCGGCGGCAACGGATTCCCCAATCGCTCCGCCGGCTTGCCCGGCGCGAGGGTCAATGGCATCACGGTCGATCCGCGCGATCCCAAGACCGCCTACGTCATGCTGGGCGGCACGGGCGGCCACGTTTTCCAGACCACCGACGGCGGCGCGACCTGGAACGATGTCAGCGGCAATTTGCCCAATCTGCCGGCCTACTCCATGGTCATCGATCCCCGCGCGTTGCCGGGTGCTCCCAACGGCAAGATTTACGTCGGGACTCAGGTCGGCGTCTATGTCTCTGTGGATAACGCGGCCACCTGGACGCGGGCCGGCAATGGCATGCCGAATGTACCGGTCAAGGACCTTCAGATCAGTTCCGATTTCCAGGAAGTCGTGGCGGGAACGCTGGGCCGGGGCGCCTTCACCCTGTCCACGCAGGTCGAAGGGCCGCGTGTCTTGACCGTGTCGCCGAATACGCCCACCAGCCCTGGACTGACCTCCGTCACCCTGGCCTTCGATCACCCGGTCGATCCGCGGACGATCACTCCCAGCAACGTCCAGCTCGCCGGACCGAGCGGACCGGTCACCATTCTGGCCGTGAACGATACCGATCCGATCAATCACATGACCTTCCAGGTCGTTTTCCTGCCGCAAGTCCTCGATGGCGTTTACACCTTGACGGTGACGCCCACTGTCCAGGACCTGGTCGGCAACAAGATGGATCAGAACGGCAACATGGTCAACGGCGAGAATCCGAGCGACGCCTTCACCGGCCGGTTCGTCATCAACACGTCGGACAACGGCCGCTTCGTCACTGGGCTCTACCATGACCTCCTGTCGCGCCAGGCCGATACGAATGGGTTCCTCGGCTTCGATAACTCCCTGGAATCGGTTCGCTTCACGTTCCTCCAGCCGACGGCCCAGGGGATTGTTACTTCGGACGAAGCCCGCGCCGATACGATTTACAATGGCGTGATCACGGCGCAGCACCCCGCCGCCACCGGTTTCTATCAGACGCTGCTGCAACGAGCGGCCAGCCCGGCCGAGATTGCGATCTGGCTCCAGGACCTCAAGCAGGGTGCAAGCCCCGAGCAGGTCATTGCCGCCATCGCATCCTCCCCCGAATTCTTCCAGGTCACCGGCAGCACCGACATCAGCTTCGTCACCGCGCTGTACACGAATCCGTCGATCCTGGGCCGCAGCTCGGCTCCGAGCCTCTCGGAGCTCAACGGCTGGCTGAGCAGCTTATCGCAAACAGAGTTGGCCGTACGCAGCGGCGTCGTCAGCACGATCCTGCACAGCGACGAGTACCGTGTGCTGTTGATCAACACCTTCTTCAACCACTATCTGCACCGTCCCGCTTCGGCGGGAGACGTGAATGCGTGGCTCGGACTGCTTCAGCGCGGGATGACCGATGAAGCGTTCCTCTCCGCGGTCGTAGCCAGCGACGAGTACTTCAACAATCACGGCGGCACGAACGCCAGTTGGCTGACGGCGATCTACAGCGATCTGTTGAACCGCCCCCTCGACCCGGGTGGGCAGACCTTCTTCCTGGGCCAGCTCCAAAATGGCGTTTCGCGCAGCCAGGTTGTCCAGATCCTTGCCACATCCACAGAGTACCGAACGGATCTCATCCAGGCGGACTTCCAGAAGTACTTGGGCCGTCCCGCCAGCGCTGCCGACGTTGCCATCTACCTGGGCGCACTGCAAAGCGGTGCCTCGGACGAAGGGATCATCGCTGCGATTGTTTCCTCCGCCGAGTACTTTGCCCGGCAGGCCGGCACGGCCACCACGCTGGCCGCCAACGATGTGAACTGGGTAAGCTCCGTGTACCAAAACGTGCTCGGCCGTCCGGCGGACAGTGGTGGCAGTGCAACTTTCGTTCAGGCCCTCAGCCAGGCCGAGAGCGGTGCCCGGGCCGGGATCGTGCAAACGTTTGTGAACAGCGTCGAATATCGCGCCCACTTGGTTACCGTGACCTATGCCACGTATCTGATGCGGCTCCCGACAGCGCAGGAGATCAATCTGTGGATGCCGCTCCTGACTCAGCCTTCCGCCGGCCCAGGCAAGCCAAGCCAGGATGAAGTCTTTGAATCGATCGTGCTCGGCTCAAACGAATACTTCTTCCGCCCCGAGCAGCGCGGTCCAGACGGTCTGCTTAGCAACACCCAGTACCTGACCAGCCTGTACAACAAGCTGCTGGGCCGGGCCCCGGACGGCCCGGGTTTGGGCACCCATCTGAACACCATCCTGGTCGGCTACCAGGCCCAGCGTCAGGCGTTGGCCAGTTCCGTCGACACCAGCACGGAGTACCGTAGTAACCTGGTGACCACGTTATTCAAGACCTACCTGCGCCGCTCCCCGTCCGCTGCGGAGAACGCCGGCCGGGTGGCCCAGCTCGCAGCCGGGACTACCGATGAGCAGCTTATCAGTAGCCTGGTTAGCTCGCCGGAGTATTTCCAGAATCCGGCGCTGGGTGCTTCCGACAACAGTAAGTGGCTCAACCAGGCCTACCGGGATATCCTGGGTCGCGATCGGGATACGGCCGGTTCGCAAGGGTTCCTGAATGGGCTGAACAACAACACCCTGACGCGAATGCAGGTAACGGACGCTCTGTTGGCCAGCGACGAATACCATCGCCGTCTGATCACGCAGCTGTTCAGCACGTACCTGGGACGGGCACCGTCGGCATTGGAGACGTCCATATATCTGAACGCCATCGCGGCCCGGTCCACGGACGAGCAGCTGATCGCCGCAATCGTGGCCAGCAGCGAGTATTTCCAGCGCAGCCATTCCTATCCGTAATCCCACGGCACGAGTGTGGGAATGGAAGAAACGGGAAGCGTGCAACCATGGCGGAGCCACGGTTGCACGTGTTCATTTCTTGCCTGTTAACTCGGAGAGGTGGATTTTTTCGAGCTGGCGGCGAACTTGATCCGCGCTTTGTTTGCAGATCGTTTCCAGCTTCCGGTTCAGGGCGCTATCGCTTTCTTCTTCACTCAGCGGAGCCTGGCCGCGAATTGGACCGTCGACGGCTTCGATAATTTCCAGCAAGGACACGGTCGAAGCCGGCCGGCACAGCCGATAGCCCCCATTCGGCCCTTTCACGGAAGCCAGCACCCGCGCCGACACCAATGGCTTGAGCACCTTGAGCAAGAATCGCTCCGGGATGCCGCGCGCTTGCGCGACGATGTGCGAAGGGACCGGCCGATTGTGCTTCTGCGCTGCCATGTATACCAACGCATGCAGCGCATAGCTGCTGGCACGAGTCAATCTCATCGAAATCTCCTACTTGCGGGTCATGGGGATCCGGGGCAATCATGCCTCCTGGAAGAGATTCTACAACGCAGGAGACTTACCGGACAGATTGCATCTGAAGTTAACAACCTTCATCCCGATTGGATAGGGAGAATCTCTGGAACCGGTACCAGGGATCCGTTATCTGATTCGTGCTCCGGTTGGCCATCTCGGTTTGGCGGCGGTTCGCAGAACTGCGCGGCTACGTACCGCGCGGTTCTGCGAACCGCCGCGAAACGAAAACGGCCCCTTTCAAAGGGAGCGTGGCGGAGGTTATACTGACACCACAGCAGGCAGGGCCTGTTGGAAATCTTTACGAAAGCAAGTCGGCCACTTCAACATCGGCGGAGATGAATACGGATAGGAGCAACCATCATCCTTCCAGGTGATCTCGTCATGCCAACCGAATCCGCACCCATCGTTCTAAGGCATATCCGAAAACTCACAGCGGCACATGACCGTTCCCACTTGACGGATCGGGAGCTGCTCCAGCGCTTCGCTGAGCGGCACGATGAGGGAGCCTTTGCAGTCTTGGTGCAACGCCATAGCGCCATGGTCCTGAGCGCGTGCCAGCGCGTTCTCAACAACTGGCATGACGCTGAGGATGCCTATCAGGCGACGTTTCTCATTCTGGCGCGGAAGGCAGGCTCGGGGCGATGGCAAGAATCTGCGGCTAATTGGCTCCATAAGACAGCCCATCAGGTGGCGCTGAATGCGCGAAGGGCTGCCGCTCGCCGAAGCAGGCGTGAACGGCATGCGGCGCCGAAACTGTCAGCCAATCCGCTGGCGGAAATCACGGGCCAGGAGTTGTTGGCCGTGCTCGACGAAGAGCTGCTCAAGCTGCCCGAGCGGTTCCGTGCCCCGTTGGTGCTTTGTTACCTGGAAGGAGCCGCGCGGGATGAGGCAGCCCGGCTGCTTGGTACGCCCTTGGGCACGCTCAAAAGCCGTCTGGAACGTGGACGCGACTTGCTGCACGCCGCCCTCCAGCGGCGTGGCCTCACTTTATCTACGGGACTGGCTGCGCTCCTGTTAATGCATGGTACCAGCAAGGCCTGCGTGCCAGCCTCCCTGATCCAGCGAACGGTTCAAGTCGCCCTCTCCCTGGTCGCTGGGGGATCCGCAGCGGGGATGGTTTCATCGCAAGTCCTTCAACTCGCGAACGTGGGAATCGGGACCATGATGCTGACGACGCTGAAGGGAATGCTGGTAGTCATCCTCGCTGCCGGCTTTGTCGTCGGGGCGGGTGTGTTAACGCATCGCCCACAAGCCAACAAGCTCGCTGTAGTTCCTCAGGGCAACCCCTCCAGGCTGCCCGTCCAGAGCGCTAACCTGGTCAGCGGCCGAGTCGTTGGCCGGCAAGGAAAAGGAATGCCCGATGCGGACTGGTGCCCGCGCCGTGAGTTTACCTACAGCATCCGTGCTGTGGTCCGCGTCATGCCGCCGGTCAACCTCGAGGCCCTCACCGATGACTACCAAGACGTCCGCGTCCGCGCCGAGACACAGGAGTACGTGGAGCTGGAGGTCGTCGTCTACCCGCTCAATACCAACGCCGAGGCAATCACGGCCAACCGTAACTGGAAAAAGGACTACGCTGGCATGAAGGAGTACCTCGCCCCTGGGGCGTCGGCCAACTGGGACGATGCCATGCGCCAGGATCTGCTGCGCGAGCTGGCGAAGGCCGGCATCGATCCCAACCAGTTAAGCGACAAGGAGGTCGTCGAGCAGGTGTCCCGTTGGCTGTTCCAGCGCTGTAAGTATCGCACCATGTTCTGCACGTTTTATGTCGGCTTTCGGGATGGCAAGCCAGAGGTGTTGCCGGGCCTGGAGAAAGCCTTTGAGCGCGACAAGGGCGACCCGAGCTGGACGGTGCAGCAACAGTGGGAGCACGAATTGCTCGGCAAGGAGATGTTCGCCAACCAATCCGTTGGCACCTGCACCTCGTCGGCGGTACTCCAGACGACCGTGCTGCGCGCCCTGGGCATCCCGACGCGCATGATCGTGTGCATCCCGCTGGCCGATGCGTCCGACGGCGCCCAGGTCGAGATGGTCGAGAAAGGTCTGACCCACAACCGGGTACGGCGTGATGTCCTTCTGGGCCTGCGCGAAGGCGGCAGCGGCTTCACGAGCCACACCTTTTGTGAAGTCTTCATCGGCGGCCGCTGGCGGCGACTGAACTACACCGCCCTGGGGCAGAACGTGCTCGATCGCAGCTGCCTTGGCCTCACGCTCCATGTCCACACCTTCCGCGACCTGAGCGAGGCCAACCTCGCTGCCACCTGGGGCACACGCTTTGCTCTTGGGCTGCGCGACAACGTGTTCCGGCACAGTAACCCGTATCGCCTGCTCGAAGTGAGCGACCATTTTGGCAAACACACCCAGGAGCCGAACCCGCCCCTTGGCGAGCTGACCGAGGTGACCGTGGGCCGCGCGTACTGGTGCGGCTCCAAGGACGTCCCTGCGTCCCTCCAAGGCCCCCTTGGAAAGCGCCCGGGAGACGGCTCCGGGAGACTGGTCTTCCACGGCGAGGAATGGCTTGAGGATGGCGACAATTACCTTCAGTACAAGGCGTTTCTGTCCCGGGCCAATGGTGAGTTCATCCTCAAGGCCGAAGGGCGGCACGACGTCAAGGCGTCCGTAGTAGGGTCCTTTTACACCCTGCCTGCGGAGGGACTCCACGAGATCGAGGTCGTGATCCCGCCCTCCGAGTTCGCCAAGATGGCGAAGGGCGTTCGGTACACTGCCCATCCGGTGAACGGCAGGGGAAGCTATCGATGGAAGGTGCGCGACGGCTTGACCGTGACCCGGGAATAACGAAGTGTAAGTGGCACGCCCTTCGAAGACGCACGGCGCGTCACGCAAACCAGCGCGGGCGGCTGAATTCCGTACCGTGAACGAAGTGAGTTCAGTAGCGGAATTCCAGACCGAAGGTGCCTCCCTGTGCCCAGAAATCGGTTTCATGGAAGGAAAACGCCGGCCGGGCCGGACCCGTGAGCGGACCCGCTGGCCGCACCACCGGAACTTGCGTGGCGTTCACGCTGGTGTCGATCTGATTGCCGGCACGGACGACGTCGCTCCAATACAGAAACGTGTAGCCGGCAAACAGTCGGACGTGCCGGCCAAGCTGGTAGCCAAGCTGCACATCCACTTCGGGAACAACGGCAAACCGGCCGTGCACGAAGCGGCCACTGTTGCTCGGCAGGGCGAGCACGCCGCCGGAGCTGACCAGGGGAACTCCGCTCGCAGGCATGAACGTGGAAGCACCGGCAATGCTTGCCCGTTCTTCATTCCCGCCCAGAGCCAGTTTTCCGGCGAGCCCCAGGAGCCAACCATGGAAACACGTCTCGGCCCGGGCGCCCAGCTGTCCGGCATAGTAGCGGTTGCGGACGTCGAATTCGTCGAATTGGGTAATCCTCGAGCCGGCACTGACGGGAGCGTTGGGGACAAACGCGATTTCCTGACCGATTCCGAGCTTATCATCGAGCTGGAGATAGCGAAACCCGATCAGCATTTCGAGCCGGTAATCATCCGTGCAGGAAACCCCGACCACCCCGGTCGCTTCCGCACCTTGCAGGCTCGTGGTCAGGTTCACGGCAATGGCCGCCGCTTGCTGTCCGGGGATCGCAAGGAGCTCGGCGTCCTGCATGTTCGAGAGCACATTGAAGAACGGACGACCCAGAGTGGGCGAACCCGCCGCCCCGGAGGAAGCGGCCGCCTGGTTCGTCGATCGCTCCGCCAGAAAGAAATAGCTGCCTTCCAGCCCGAAAAGCTGATAATCATCGAGCCAGACGCCGCCGGCAAAATGCCCCCCGGAGAAGCCCCCGCGATTGACATCGCTGTTGCCAATCAAAACGCTGGTGCCCGGCAAATCCAAAATCCCTCGGGAGTTCGGCGGGCTCGTGGTTACGAGCGCGGGTAACGGGCTCCCCTTCAAGGCCCAGAACAAATAGTCCGCACGGAGCCAAAACTCCACGAGCCCCACGTCGGGACACAGTCCGCTCAACCAGCTATGAGGCGGCTCGGGGTAAGGCCATTCGGAGCCTTGTTTCAGGCTCGGATTCCACGGCCGCCGATCCACTTCGGGCAATTGCGGCGCCGGAGCAGGGGCGGCAGTCTCCGTAGATTGCGGTGGTGCGGGAGCCGGGGGAGCATTTTCTGCGGGAGGAGTTGGTACTGCCGGCGGCGCCTGGGCCAAGGCCAGTCCAGTACCGCAGAGCAGGAACGCCCATGTCACCAGGAAGGCCTTCTTCATCGTGACTCCTTCATCTGATTCCTTCAAAAACTTATCGGCAACTGGAGGAAGCGGTCTGAAGATATCGGGTTTTCCTCCTGTAGGAGGGCCGTCCGGCGACGCCATCAACTTCCCGGCAGCCCGCAGAAGCGCGCTCTGCTGTGATCGCCGCGAACTGTGCCAAACGCTCGGTCGGTGTTCTCAGCGAATTGCTTCTGTCACATTCAAGCACGCGAAACTTTGCGGTCGATATCGATGAAGCCGTTCGCATCAGCTTTGCCGGAAATGAGGCCAATGAGCCATGCAAGCGCATACTCGAATGGAGAAACCGGGCTGGTGGGGTACGAGGCTGTGCCCCAGTCTGTGCATCCTGCTCGCATTATCGTGCGGGCTTGGCATCACCGGCTGCACGCGGCAGTTCTTCCGCAAGCGGGCCGACGAAGAGGTGAGCGAAGTCCTTGCGGAAAAGGACCACGATCCGGCCTGGAGGATCGCGCATTGGCATGTGTATCCCGACCCGCGTGCCCGTTTTGCGGATCCTACGGACCCGGATCACCCGCCGAAGCCACCGGATGATCCGGCCTCTTACGATCTCTCCCCGAATCCACAACGGGCCGGCAAGTGCGGTGTGGACCGTGTCGAGGGCACCGGCTACCTGGACCTACTGACGGTCTGGGATGCCGAGAACCGGGCGGAAGCCGCGGCCACACGGCAGAGCGAGGCTGGCGAAACGTCCGAGACGGCGCCCGTAAAGAAATTCGAGGTTTCCCCCAGGGGACAACCGGAAACGCTGCCCAACCCGAGTCCCGCCCCACCCGGACAAGTGCTCCCAAACTCTCCCAATCCGACACCCGAAGGCGGAACGAAAGAAAAGACTCCGGAGGAAAAGGCATCGGCGGGGTCGCCGGCTGCGGCCGCAGCATCGACCACGTCGCTCTCCGCCCAGCCCAAGCCGGGGGTACGTCCGCCATTCTTGCTGAAATTGGAGCAAGCCGTTGAGCTTGGCCTGATCAATAGCCGCGAATATCAAGACGCGCGGGAAGACCTGTATCTGACCGCGCTGCCCGTGACAATGGAACGCTTCGCGTTTGCCGCCCAGTTCTTCGCCGCCAGCGAGGCCATCCGGGAATGGGCAGGACGGCAGACGCCCGAAGGCCATCAGGACAACTGGACGCTGAACTCCAACGCCGGCTTTTCCAAGCTGTTCTCCACCGGCGCCCTCTTGTTGTTCAACTTCGCCAATCAAACGGTGTTCAACTTCACCGGAGCGGGCCGGAACCTGACCAGCCAGTCGACGATGAATCTGGATTTGGTGCAGCCGTTGTTGCGTGGCGGCGGCCGGGCCGTGGCCATGGAACCCTTGACGCAAACGGAACGCAACCTCCTTTACCAAATTCGCAATTTCGCCCGCTTTCGCAAGACATTTTATGTTGCGATCGCCGGTGGCGGCGGTGGTAGCATTACCGGAGCCACCTTCCAGCCGTCCGGCATCATCGCGCCGTCTCCGTTTTCGCCCGGCGCCGGCATCGGCGGCTCGGGATTGCTACCAGGGGCCATTGGAGCTATCCCATTTGCGGGCAACCCTGGCTTGCAGATCAGCCCTGGCTCGTCCGGCCGCATCGGTCTTCAGACTGCGTTCGCCGCCCCAGTTTCCGGGTATTTGACCACGCTGCTCCAGGCCGCCCAGATGCGCGTAGACGAATACAACATCGAGAAGCTGGAGGCGTACCTGAAACTGGCCAAGGCCATGGAAGAAGGGGGCGATGTCTCCCGGCTGCAAGTGGACCAATTCGAGCAACAGGTGCTTCTCCGCCGGACCTCGTTATTGACGGACCAGCTCCAGTATTTGCAAACGCTCGACCAGTTCAAGCTCCAGCTCGGGCTGCCCACCGATCTGCCGTTGCAGCTGGACGATACTCCGTTCCGGCCCCTCAACCAGCAGTTTCAACGGTACGAAAATCTTTTCAACGAATTTGTGGATGCGTCCAACCAGCCGTTGCAATTTGCCAGCCCCGAGCTCGTGCCCCAGGTGCGAAAAGAGCTGTTGCGGATTCTCACTTCCTCGACCTTCGTGAGAGGGACACAATTCCGTACGCGCATTGAAGCCCGCTGGGATGCTTGGCAAAAGCTCTCGGCGGATGCATTGCAAAAGCAGCTGTCCAGCTACCGGGCCGAGCGCCGCCAGCTCTTGGAGAAACAAACCGATCTGGAAATGAAAGGACAAACGCTGGGACAAGGGGAACAGCGCCGGCTGAGCGAGCTTTCGTTTGAGATTGATCTGGGCGAATTTGAGGCAGTGCTGCGCGAGTACGAGAGCCAGCCCTGGAGAAAAGTTACCGATCCAGAGGCACAACGCCGGCAGCAGCAATCCCGGTATCGCTATGTCGTGAATGCGTTCATCTTGATCCTGGCGGAAGCACGGAACGAACGCATCGAGCAGCTCCGCGAGCGCTGGCCGAACCTGGCGAAGTTGTGCGTCGGCGGCGTGGATTTGCTGAAGGCTGACCTCACCGACGCCGAGACGGCCGTCATCCAGGCTGCCCTGAGCAATCGCCTCGACCTGATGAACGTACGGGCCCAGGTGGTCGATGCCTGGCGGCAGCTGGCGGTTTTCGCAAATGCCTTGCTTGGCGTGTTCAACATCCAGTATCATATGGATAGCTCCACGCCGGCCGCGTTGGCTGAGCCATTGGCCTTCAGTGCGAGCCGAACCCGCCACGAACTGATCCTGAACACGGAGTTGCCCCTGGTCCGTAAAAACGAACGCAATAACTACCGGGCCAGCCTCGTCAACTACCAGCGTGCCCGCCGGATCTTGATGCGAGCGGAAGACCAGGTGGCCTATGATACGCGCAACGAGATTCGGTTGTTGCGTCAGCAGGAGGAAAATTATAGAATCCAACAGAGGCAAGTGGAGCTGGCCTACCTGGTCGTGGAAAACTCGCTGGATACGTTCCGAGCCCCTCCCTCGCCCGCGCTGGCCACGCAACAGGCCCAAGATACTGCGACCCGCGCCGCGACCCTGACAAACCAGTTGATTAACGCCCAGACCTCGCTATACAATGCACAATTCCAGATGACAACGATCTGGATTACCTACCTGAATACCCGCCTGCAACTTTATCGCGATATGGAGCTCATGCCCCTGGATTATCGAGGAGTCTGGATCGATGAAGTCAACACCCGAGAGTGCCTCCCTGGCGCCGCTGGCGCAAGTCCCCAATCCGGAAGCTGCTGTCCTGGAACTGAAGCCGGTGCCCCCAGTGGCGAACGGCCCAAGCAGCACTCCGGGTCGGACGCCGTCCCGCCTGCCCAAGGCCAGGCGGTGGAGCAAGCGCACTAAGATCCTGCTGGGGTTGGCAATCGCGGCTCTCGTCCTCGGCAGTGCGGCTGGGGCCGGATATATCATCGTTGCCAAGCCGTTCAAGGATGTGCGAACCGACCTGATTACGCACAAGGTTCAGTTCGATCGCCTGGAGCTGAACGTTGTCGAGCGGGGTGCCCTCGAATCGACCAATAACCACGACATTGTCTGCCGGGTCAAGGCGCGCTCCCAGGGCTCCCAGACCTCCACGACGATCAAGTGGATCATCGACGACGGCTCGCAGGTCCTGCACAACCGGCCCACGAACGAAGCCCTGTCCGTCATCTCGTGGGACCCCAAAACTTCCTCCTACATTGAAAAGCCAGGGAACCCCAGCGGCGTGGCACGGGTGATGGAGCTTCGTGACAACGATACCGGTGAAACCGTTTATGCGGACCTTCTCGTCGATCTCGATGAATCCGGGCTGGTTGAGCAGCTCAAGGCTCAGAAGATCACCCTCGATACCGCGGAGTCCAACAAGATCAAAGCCGAGGAGGACTACAAGATCCAGGTCAGCCAGAATGAGAGCGATATCAAAACCGCAGAAACCACCCTTCAGTTGGCCATCATCGATCTCGAAAAATACCTGAAGGGCGACTTTCCCCAGTCGCTCAAGGATGTGGAAGGCCGGATCAAGGTTGCCGAATCCGACGTGGAGCAACAGCGTGATCGCTCGGCGTGGGCGCAGCGGATGCTCAAAAAGGGGTATTACACTGTCAGCCAGGCCGATGCCGAACAGTCCAAGCTACAAAGCTACGAGCTGACCCTCGCCAAGGTGCAGGAAGAGAAACGGGTGCTCACGGACAAGGATTACGGCCTGAAGAAGCGAACCGAGACGGATTACACCAACAAGGTAGAGGAAGCCAAGCGGGCGCTCACCCGCATCCAAAGTCAGGCACACGCCAAGGAAGTCCAGGCGCGAACCGACCGGGACTCGAAGAAATCCGTCTACGAACAGGAGCGCACCAAGTACAAGGACATCGAAGACGAGATCAAGAAGTGCAAGCTCTACGCTCCTATTGACGGGTTGGTGGTTTTCTATGTTCCGGAGCAGACGCGATTCGGGGTCGGCCGGCAGGCGCTGGTGGCCCAGGGTGAAGCCGTGACCGAAAATCAGAAGCTCATGCAGATCCCCGACCTGAAACACATGTTCGTGAACGCCAAGGTCCATGAGGCCCTGGTGTCGCGCATCCACAAGGGTCTGGCAGCGACCGTTCGAGTGGATGCGATGGCGGACCGCCGCCTGAATGGTCATGTGGAGCTGGTGGCCAACACCCCTTCCCAGCAGGACTTTTTCGCCGCCGACGTCAAGGTGTACGCCACCAAGATCTACATCGACGAGGAAGTGGAGGGCCTCAAGCCGGGGATGACCGCCGAGGTGAAAATCTCGGTGGCCGACGCCCTGGAGCACGTCTTGACCCTTCCTATTCAAGCGATCATTGGCTCGGCCGAGCTGGGGGCAACCCGCAAATGCTATATCATGACTCCGCGGGGCCCGGAAGAACGCGAGATTGTCGTCGGGATGAGTAGTGATGAAAAAGCAGAAATCCGCTCAGGGCTGTCAGAAGGCGACGAAGTCGTGATCAATCCGAAGGTCCTGGTAGGAGACAAGATCAAAACCCGCGAGCCGGGAGAACTGCGTGAAGAACGAAGGAATGGTGGGTCCCCCTCGGAAGGAGGCCGCAAAGGCGGCAAGGGCGGCGAAGGCAAAGGAGGCCTCGGTCCCCAACCTGGCGGCCCCAAGGCCGGTCCGGGAGGCAAGGCCAAAGGTGGCCCTTCCGCCATGAGAGGGGAATCGTCCCCGAGCCCCGAAGATCTCGAAAAACGCCGCAAGGCGATGTTCGACGAAATGCGTCAAGCGAGTCCCGAAAAACGCAAAGAGCTGTTGGAGAAAGTGCCGCAAGAATTCCGTGGACGCGTTCGGGACGGGTTGAAAACCCAAGGCATTGAAATCAAAGATTAAAACGGCTCGATCCCACCGAGCGCGATTGGGCGAGGGCTGGTTTACATCTTGTGACTTCCCTGCCGCATGCAAAACGTAAACCGGACCTTGCGTTCACAGCTGAATCCGCATCCTGAGTGCTAACCTTCGATCACCATGGTCCAGATTTTCCATTTCTTCACGATTCTCCTGGCGGGACTTTTTGTGCTCGCCTTTGTGCTGATGGTGTCTTCGGCCAAAGGTCGGCGCAGCTTCCAGCTGGCGCTGCGCAGTCTTTGGCTGCACAAGATGCGTTCCTTTCTATCGGTACTGGGAATCATCATCGGCACTGGGGCCGTCATCTCCCTGATGGCATTCGGCGAAGGGAGCATGCAGGATGCCCTGGATGACATCAAACGGCTGGGCGCGACCAACATCATCATCCGCGCTACCAAGCCGCCCGAAGGCACCTCCACGACGCAGCAACGCATCGCGGTGTACGGCCTGACATATCAGGATTACGACCTCTTCGGAACGATCGATGCCGTGACCCGGCGTGTGCCGATGCGCATGTTCGCACAAGAAGTCCGCAACATGGGCCGCAAACACAATGGCCGGCTCGTGGCGACGCTTCCTGAATATGCCGAGATCAATCAGCTCGATCTGGCGCGGGGCCGGTTCCTGATCACGGAAGACAACGAGAGCATGAACAACGTCGCGGTGCTGGCGGCCGATATGGCGGACCACCTGTTTCCGTTCGAAGATCCGATCGGGCAGACGGTAAAAGCAGGTAATTATTTTTACCGCGTGATCGGCGTCCTGCGCCCGCGCATGCCGACCGGCGGCACCGGCGGCAGCCAGGCGGCCGAAGATTTCAACGACGACATCTATATTCCCCTGAAAACCTGCCGGGTTCGTTTCGGCGATACGATTACCATCCGCCGCGCCGGCTCGTTTCAACGCGAACAGGTGCAGCTCCACCAGGTGACGTTGACGGTCTCGGATATCGATAAGGTGCGCCCGGTGGGCAACATGGTGAGCGACCTCATGAATGAGCGGCACCTGCAAAAAGACTGGTTGGTCACCGTGCCGCTGGATCGCCTCGAAGAAGCCCAGCGTGCCAAGGACCGGTACACGATGCTGCTCGTCCTCATCGCCAGCATCTCGCTGGTCGTGGGCGGCATCGGCATCATGAATATCATGCTAGCCACGGTTACGGAACGAACGCGCGAGATCGGGGTCCGCCGGGCGCTGGGTGCCAAGCGCAAAGATATTACCCTCCAGTTCCTGATCGAAGCCGTGGTGCAAACGACGGTGGGCGGACTGTCTGGGGTGGTGCTGGGCGTGGCGTCGATTTACTTGATCCCGTTTGTCGCAACGCTGGTGGGTGCCCATTTGCCGGCCAAGATGAACGATTCCTCCTTCTTCCTCTCTCTGGGCGTGGCGATCACGGTGGGGATCGCGTTCGGTTGGTACCCGGCACGGCGGGCAGCCTTGCTCGATCCGATTGAAGCGTTACGCCATGAGTAAGCGGGAGAGCGACACACAAAAGGGATAGCCCGAGAGGATAGTGCAGATGCCTTCGATCGCCTGCATCGTGGATCTGGTCAAGAATTATTACCTCGAATCGGTCGTGGTCCGCGCCTTGCGTGGAGTGACACTCACGATCGAAGAGGGCGAATTCGTCGCCCTGATGGGACCCTCAGGATCGGGCAAATCGACCCTGCTGAACCTGCTTGGCTGCCTCGATCGGCCGACGAGTGGCCAATATTTTCTGGGTGAGGAGGACGTCTCCGAGCTGGACGACGATCAGCTTTCCGAGGCCCGTAGCCGGTATCTGGGCTTTATTTTTCAATCCTACAATCTGCTGCCCCAGTACACGGTGGTGGAGAATATCGAAATCCCGCTCCTGTATCAGGGCTGCCGGCTCACCGAGGCGACCCGGGAGCGGTGCCTTCGGCTCGCGGAGCTGGTGGGGTTAGGTGATCGCCTCGATCACCGGCCGATGCAGTTATCCGGCGGCCAGCAGCAGCGCGTGGCGATCGCGCGGGCTCTGGTCAACGATCCGCATGTGATCTTGGCCGATGAGCCGACCGGCAACCTCGATTCGCGCACCAGCAACGAGATCATGCATTTGCTCTGCGATCTCAATCGGGCCGGCAAGACGATCATCATGGTCACGCATGAAAACGACATCGCCGCCTGGGCCAAGCGCGTGGTGCGGATGCGCGATGGGTTGATCGAGTCGGACGTGCTCAATGCCGAAGAACCTCCGGAGAAATTGCTGATTCCGTCCAAGGGACTCCTGGCCACGGCATTCGACGGCAGTGCCTGGGACCCATCCACGTCCGCCAATCCCTAAATCGCCGTGCCTGGCACGCGAACGAAATGTGCAGCGGTCCTTCGCTGGCCCGTCAGGTCTGTATACGGTGAATCACGCACGGTGATATAGCCAGAGCAGTTTACCGGCCGGCTGCGAAGGACGCCTTAGCCGCGCGAACGAACGCCTCAAAGTTCGCCACCGGCGTGCGGCGATCGACGCCGTGGTTCAGGTTGACAATGTGTCGGTGCCCACCCCCGGCTTCTACACAGCGTTGCGTTGCTTCGGCCACCTGCTCCGGAGTGCCGGTCTGCAGCAGTTCCTCATCCACATTCCCTTGAAAGCTCAGATGCGGATAGGCCCGCCGTGCTGCCGCCAAGTCATGGCGACGACCCAGACTGATGACATCGGCTCCGGAGTGCGCCATTCGCTCCAGATAGGGACACTCTTTCACAAAGATAATCCGCGGCACTTCCGTGACCGCCCTGAAAATGGCTTCATGATGAAGCTGGGCCCAGCGTTGATACTCGTCCGCCTCCAGCATCCCCGCCCAGGAATCGAACAACTGATACACATCGGCGCCGTCGCCAACCAGCGTTTCAAGAAACTGAATGGTGCCGACCGTGAGCCGATCGAGCAGGCTCTGCCAAACGAGAGGCTGCTCGGCAATGAATCCCCGCGTGGCCCGGATATCCTTGCCGGTCCCGATGCAATAGGTGGCCAACGTGAAGGGTGCACCGGCGAAAACGATAACTGGAAGCTCGCCGCGCAGCTCGCCGCGTACCTGCTGCAACAGGCTGCGAATATGGTCCACCCGTCCGGGATCGAGGTTCGCGTCGAGCCGTTCAACATCGGCCGCGGTCCGTACCGGATGGTCTGGCACCGGCCCTTGCCCCGGCCGAAGGACAAACGGCAAACCCAAGGCAACGGCAAGCGTGGTGATATCATAGAACAGGATAATCGCATCGACCCCGAAGCGACGCGGCAGCAACGACGCCTTGGCCGCCAGTTCGACATTCTCCGAAAATTCGTAGAAGGAGAGGCCGGAACGGAGGCGATTGAATTCCGGGTCCCAGCGGCCGGCCTGCCGCATGGCCCAGACCGGTGGTCGTTCGACTCGTTCCCCGCGTGCGGCCCGCACCAGCAAGTGAGAGGGAGAGATCATGCCGGTCATTGTCTCAAGCTTTGGTGCCGACGTACAGGGTAGCGATGCCGAAGGTGAGCGCATACCACCGGACGTCCGACAGTCCATGCTGCCGTAATCGCTCGGCCAACGTCGCGCCGTCGGGGAAGTCAAGGACACTGGCCGGCAGATACCGATAGGCGTTGTCCTTGCTCCGCGAGATGGCCTGACCGATGCGCGGCAACACCTGGCGAAAATAGAAGCGGTACAGCCGGCCAAACAGCCAGCTGCGGGGCTGGGAAAACTCCAGGATCGCAATCCGCCCGCCCCGCCGAGTCACGCGCACCATCTCGGCCAGGCCCCGGTCCGTGTCGGTGATATTGCGGAGGCCGAACGCAACCGTGGTGATCTGGAAGTGGTGATCCGGAAACGGCAGCCGCTGGGCGTCCGCCTCCAGGTAGCGCACCCGATCCGAAGCGTTTTTTTTGCTCGTCTTCCGGCGGGCCAAGAGAAGCATTTCATGACAAAAGTCGGCGCCCACGATCGGAACCTGGCCTTCCGCGGCCCGATCATAGGCCAGCGCCAAATCGCCCGTACCGGTGCACAGGTCAAGGATGGGATCGTGGCCCTGGGGCGGCACCAAGCGTGTGGTTCGGCATCGCCAATAATGATCGATATTCAGGCTGAGCAGATGGTTGAGCAGATCGTAGGTTGGAGCGATGGCGCCGAACATCCGACGAATGCGCGTTTCACGTTTGTCGAGGAGGGACGTGGACATGAGTTCCGCTTCAAAAGACTGCACCGAGCGCCGCAGGAGATCTTATGGAAATGGCGGCTATTCCAGCAAGGGGCTTCTGTTGGCGGTTCGCACAACCGCGCGGGGCGGTGAAGCACCGCGATCTGGTTGTATTCACGAATCACAACGGGAAAACAACCGCTTCACCCGCAACGGTAAGCCAATCGCACTGCTCGTCGGCGTAGAGGGAATGGACCGAGAGCAAGTCGAATTGGGTCAATCGGACAAGTTCTGGACGCTCATCCGGCAGCGGCGTGCACAGAAGGTGCTGAGCCGAGCACCGCTCGAGAAGAAGATCGCGAACGGCTCCAAAACAGAGTCGCGCCGCTGAAGATCGGCTCTCATCCTTCCTGCCCATGATGTCCACGTCCCACCGGCCCCGGATCCTTCCCCAACCTATATTCCGTCCAGCGTTTCGTCACCCGGTCGATGATCTCCGGGGACATCAGCATCTCATCCGGCCAGGCACGGGGATGGCCTTCTTCCGGAAACTTGCGCGTGGCATCGATGCCCATCTTATGGCCAACGCAGCTGACTGGAGCGGCGTGATCGAGTAAGTCGGTCGGTCCCTCGCAGAAGACGACATCGCGACCCGGATGAACATTGGCACCGACGTGAAACCAGACTTCATCGTGGTTGTGAACGTTCACGTGTTCATCCACCACGACGATGATCTTGCTAAACATCATCTGGCCCAGCCCCCAGATCGCGGACATCACCTTCCGGGCCTGCTGCGCATACCGCTTGCGGATGGATACAAACGCAAAATTGTGGAAGACGCCAAACCACGGCAGATCGTAATCGACGACTTCCGGGATGAACAGCCTTACCAGCGGCAAAAACAGCCGTTCGGTGGCCTTGCCCATGTAGCAGTCTTCTTGCGGTGGCTTGCCGACAATCGTCGTCGGATAGATCGGATTGGAACGGTGAGTCAGCGCCGTCACATGGAAGAGCGGGAACTGATCGGCCAGACTATAGAAGCCGGTGTGGTCGCCGAACGGGCCTTCCGTTACGAGCGGCTCGGTCGGATCGATCATGCCTTCGATCACGAAATCCGCGCTGGCCGGCACTTCCAGGTCGATCGTCTTGCAGGGGACCAGCTCTACCGGCTTGCCGCGCAGGAAACCACCCAAAAGACACTCATCGGTAGCCGGCGGCAACGGAGCGGTGGCCATGTAGGGATAGACGGGGTCGCCGCCCAGGCTGACGGCCAAGGGCATCTTCGTCCCGCGCCGTTGGTGCATCAGAAAATGCTGGCAACCGTCGTGGTGCGGATGCCAGTGCATGGCTGTGGTGTTGCGATCCAGTAACTGGAGCCGATACATGCCAACGTTGCGATCGCCGGTCTCCGGATTGCGCGTGAAGACTTGGCCGAAAGTGATGAAGCGGCCGGCGTCCTGTGGCCAGCACTGGATCACCGGAAGCTGCGTCAGATCGATCTGCGTGCCGGTCTGCACCACCTCTTGGCAGGGTCCGGAAGAGACGCGCCGTGGCGGAAGGCTACCGAGCTTGGCCAGCATCGGCACCATCTTGATCTTGCCTAGGAAGCTCTCGGGCACTTCGGGTTTGATTAGCTCGGCAATCCGCTCGGCCATTTCATCGAGATGCTTCACGCCCAAGGCCTTGGCCATGCGGCGCTCGGAACCCAGGACGTTGATCGCCAGCGGAAAGCGCGAGCCCCGAACGTTCTCGAACAGCAAGGCCGGGCCATGGGCCTTGCTGATGCGATCGGTGATTTCGGCAATCTCCAGGATGGGATCTACTTCCGCGCGGATGCGAAGGAGTTCGCCCTCGGCTTCCAGCTCTTCGAGGAAGGCGGCCAATGAATCGTAAGCCATGCTTGCCTTTGGCCGGGGTTCGTTCCCCAGCTTCGGTGAACCAGGTTGCCTGTCTAAATTCCCGTGGACGCTGTAGTATTTCTATATCTCGGTGCGGGATTCGGCAGCACACGAGCCTGGCGCGCTGGCGAAGGGCACCGCAGTCCTTCGCTGACGTGTCAGGCTTGTGGCCGGCAGGATCAGGTGTCGTCCGTTAGGAACGTCCCGTGCCTTTCCACGGTGGTAGCCGGCCTTGCCTAGTTCGAGTCCCGAGGTTGGTCTTTTGGAATTGCAGCGGTTCTTGATCCAGGGACGGCCGCACGGTGGAGGAACGCCGGCCGTCTACGATATTTTCGACCCCCCAACGCAGGAGCAGATGGGCGTTATCCGTGAGCGCTCCGCAAGGCCGCTGCCCTGGCTGCACTGGCTCCCCAGCAAGCGGATTGGGACGGCCGCACTGGAAGTCCGCGAGACCGAAGATGAATCACTCGTCTTCACCGTGTACCGGACCATCGGTTTGTGGCGGTGCCGGATCAAAGTGTACGACGCCGACGATCATCTGATGGGATTTGGCATGCGTTCCGGCGTGGTTGGCCGCGTTCGGTTCTGGATCTATGACCGGCACGATTTGCCGTTTGCGGAGATCAAGGATATCTTCGGCCGGACCTACAGTTTCCTA
>Ga0070734_10001392_pt1 | contig 35509 bp, 32 predicted proteins | sample Coa_R1_8_FD_66444 | JGI IMG/M metagenome (GOLD analysis project Ga0070734, IMG submission 66444) | Surface soil microbial communities from Centralia Pennsylvania, which are recovering from an underground coalmine fire - Coalmine... | ecosystem: Environmental > Terrestrial > Soil > Unclassified ...
GTAGGAAGGGAGCAAATCATTATGAGATTGAAAAGCTTTATTATGTAACGACTGAAATTTAGTTGAACAGAATCTGGTTCACTTCAAATCATCAACTCAAACATCATGAGAACGATTGCTGAAATATTAACCGCTATTATAGCTTTTGCTCATCTTTATTTTTTGTGGCTCGAAATGTTTGCATGGGAAACAAAAGCAAAAAAAGTTTTTAAAGGAAGCTTGCCCGAAGAATTATTCAAACCGACAAAAACACTGGCAGCCAATCAAGGTTTATATAATGGCTTTCTCGCTGCCGGACTTATCTGGACATTTTTTATTGCTGATGAAAAATGGAAATTGTATGTCGCTATTTTCTTCTTGACATGCATTGCAATAGCCGGTATTTACGGTGCATTTAGCGCTAGCAGAAAAATATTTTTCGTGCAGGCATTGCCGGCAATAATGGCTTTGGTCTTATGGCATTTATAAGCTGCAAACGTTTGCAGGAGAAAATGTGAAAATTGAAGGATTCGATTAGCAGAGAATCATAATTTTGCGCAACCTTAAACCATTTTAGTATATCCGTTCTCCATGTAAAGCGATAGCGCAATTCCTATCGCTTTTTTATTTTGTGTCATGTCAAAATAATGTTTGCACTCCATGCGCAATTTTTGCTTCGTGTTCAAGCAGCCAGCGCTTTCTCCACAAGCCACCACCATAGCCTACCAGATCATTTTTAGATCCGATAACACGATGACAAGGAACTACAATCACAATATTATTTTTTCCATTTGCAGATGCCGCCGCCCTGATTGCTTTGGTGTCTCCAAGCCTTCTCGATAATTCCAGATAGCTGATCGTCTTCCCGAATTGTATCCCAAGCAATTCATTCCACACTTTCTTCTGAAACTCAGTGCCGCTTTGGTTCATGGGAAAATCAAAAAATCTTCTTTCGCCCTGAAAGTATTGAATGAGCTGTTCAATGCAATTGATAATAACTGCAGGAAGCTTTTTCTTATGGTCGATATGTGGCTTTTCAATATTGTCAATAAATAAAATTTCAGTAATGAAATTTTCAGTGCCTGCAATTTTCAACAAGCCGACAGGTGATTGATAATATGTGGAAAATATTTCGATCATATTTTTTGAGCCACATATAGCACAGAAGAAATCTTATCCGTGTTTTTCTGTTTAACCTGTGGCGATTTTTTTCTTACCCGATTTTCCAGCCGTTCTCTGCTTTCTTGTCGGGCTTTAATAAAACTACTTCATTTTTATCAGTATAAACGCCGAGCACCAGGCATTCGCTGAAGAAATTGGCAATTTGCTTCGGAGCAAAATTCACAACAGCAATAATTTGTTTGCCAATCAATTCTTCTTTTTGATATAATGAAACAATTTGCGCAGAAGATTTTTTAATGCCCAATTCACCAAAATCAATAGTCAGTTGATAGGCAGGTTTTTTGGCTTTTGGAAAATCAACAGCCTCGATAATAGTGCCTATGCGCATATCAATTTTTTCAAAATCATCCCAAGTTATTATCATTGCAAAAATTTTGGTGAATGGTCAATAGAGAATGGTCAATAGTGCCTTATATTCGTGTTCAAAGCGAATAGCTGTCATTATTCACGATTGCCTATTCACTATTTCACAATTAAAAATACAAATTACATGAAACGTACAGCAACAGCCGTTTGGAACGGTAGCGGAAAAGAAGGCTCAGGTCACCTCACAACACAAAGCACAACCCTGAACAATACTCAATATTCTTTTAAATCACGTTTTGAGCAAGGTGTGGGAACTAACCCCGAAGAACTAGTTGCAGCTGCACATGCAGGTTGTTTTGCTATGAAGCTGAGCTTCGTGTTGCAGGCAGCTGGATTTACTGCAGATTCCCTGGATGTCACTTCTACAGTTACGTTGGGGGATGGCAGCATTACTGGTTCTGATCTTGTGCTGAAAGCAAAAATTCCTGGCATCACCGAAGAGAAATTCAAAGAAGCAGCAGAAGATGCAAAATTAAATTGCCCCATCAGTAAACTGCTGAATACTGCCATCACGCTTGACGCTCAATTAGTGTAATAAGAAATTAAGGAACAAGGTTCAAGGTACAAGAGCTTCTTGCGCCTTGAACCTTGTATCTTATCTCCTTAGATTTTGCATTCACTTAACATCTTCATTTGTTTTGTTAATTATCTTTACCCGCTATGAAAAGATACAAAACTGGTTTATTGCTGCTTCTGGTTTCAACTGCATTTCGCTTACATGCACAAGACAGCCTTGCACTGTTACCTACAAACGATTTTGATGCTCCATTAGATAAGGTTTCGGCTGGAGCGGGAGTGGGCTATGAATATGGCGGCATCGGTGTCAATGCAATTTATTATCCGCTAAGAAATGTTGGCGTTTTCGGTGGTGTGGGCTGGCAATATGTAGGCGTTGGCTATAATGGAGGAGTTAAGGTGAGAGCCTTTGTTCAGGCTCCTTCCGTGTTGATTATTCCTTATGTTGAATTTATGTATGGAACAAATACTTTTGTTTATTACAGAGATAATCCGGGCTACAATAAGCTTTTCAAAAACTTTACATTCGGTGGTGGCATTGACATCAGGCCCGGCAACTCCAAGCTTGGCTTTATTTCGTTAGCTCTTTATGTGCCTTTACGGACACCCGATATCAAGAATTACACAAATGATTACATCGATCATTTTTATGGCGTAACACCTACCAATAAATTGTATTGGCTGAATGCATCCATCGGATATAAATTCATTTTGTGGAAATGATTTTCTAAAGCCTGATAATTTTTCCCATCAATCGCTTTTGTAAACTATTGTAGAAAAATATGCTCATTTTCTACAATTCACCTTTTGAGAAGGCATGATTGTCTCATCATCAGCGCTGGCATTCAATTTGGACTTTAATTTTCATTAAATGGTTTTTTATGAAAATTAAATGGAGGCTTTTATTCGTCCTGTTTATTATTTCGGTTCTATATATGCATTGCTCAGCGCAGGACACTTCTTACCAGCCTGCAAAAATCCAGACAGTTTATATCCAATCTGAAAAGATTAATGTTTTCCCAAACCCTGTTACTGCAAATTCTGATTTTAATATTGAGATAGATTCTGTTCGCGATTATTTTCTTGCCAGAATTCTGGTATGCAATTTTTCAGATGTGATCGTCAAAGATGAAATTGTGAAAGTGCAAAAAGGCGATAATAAATTTCAGATTAATTTATCCGGTTTCGAGCAGGGGAATTACTCTGTGAGAGTGATATCTAAAAATGGAAAACCTTTCATGTGTTCAAGTCAATTGGTAATAAGATAAATTTTAGATAAGAACAGAGGAGAAATGCGGGCGTTATATCCAAAGACTTACATCTTTGATATGGCGGTTTTTTATTTTGCGCTGTCTATCATTTTTAAAGCTACCGGATTTATTAACCGTCAATCGGACATTAATATTTTTATCAAATAATGCATCTTTAATGTAAATTACAAGCTCAATCCATTTCATAACAGCCATAGAAAAAAACATTAATGAAAAAGAAAAATGCAACTAACAATTCCCGAAGAGATTTTCTGAAAAGTTCTTCCCTGGCAGCAGCAGGTTTTTTTATTGTGCCAAGACATGTGCTGGGCCGTGGTTTTGTGGCCCCAAGCGATAAGGTAATCGTTGCTGCCATCGGCGTTGGCGGCAAAGGTGAAGTTGACACTGATTTTATTGACAAGACCGGAAAAGCCGAGATTGCTTATCTCTGTGATGTGGATGACCGACAAGCTGTAAATGGCAGGAAAAAATTTGCGAAAGCAAAATATTATAAAGACTTCCGTGAAATGCTTTCCAAAGAAGCAAAATATATTGATGCGGTGACTGTTTCAATACCTGACCATCAGCATGCCGTTGCAGCGATGGCGGCTATGCAATTGCATAAGCATGTGTATGTGCAGAAACCTTTAACGCATGATATTTATGAAGCACGTATGCTCACACAAGCTGCGCACAGATATAAAGTGGTAACACAAATGGGCAATCAAGGGTCAAGTGGCGACGGTGTTCGCATGTTGCAGGATTGGTATAATGCCGGCATCATCGGTGATGTGAAGACTGTTTATTGTTTTACAGACAGACCAATTTGGCCGCAAGGAGTAGTGAGGCCTTCCACATCTTCACCTATTCCTCAGGGATTGGATTACGATCTCTGGCTCGGGACAGCACCAAAAAAAGATTATTTCGAAGGCGTGCTTCCATTCAACTGGCGCGGCTGGTGGGATTATGGAACCGGCGCATTAGGCGACATGGCTTGTCATATTATGGCGCCGGCGTTTGCAGTGCTTGGCCTTGGCTATCCGGTTTCTGCGGAATGCAGCGTGGCTACAAAATATATTGAGAACTGGCACCCGGGATATTTTCCGGATAGTGGGCCGATTGCATCGCACATCACTTTAATTTTTAAAGGACAGAATGGGAAACCTGATGTTGATCTGCATTGGATGGATGGTGGCATTCAGCCTACCCGGCCTGTTGAACTTGGTCCGAACGAAACATTTGGTGATGGTGGTAACGGCACCTATTTTATCGGCTCAAAAGGTAACATGATGTGCGGCACTTATGGCGCCGATCCGCAACTGCTACCGACTTCAAGAACCAAAGAAACAAAAGTTCCTCAAACTGTGGCACGCGTTCCGGGAGCGGATGAAATCGGTCATTACGATTCATGGATTGATGCGATTAAAGCTGGTTATGGAAGCGACAAAGCAAAAAACCTAAGCTCACATTTTGATATTGCAGGCCCGCTCACAGAAAGCGTGCTGATGGGCAATCTGGCAATTCGCAGCTATGATATCCAGAAGAAAAATGCAAAAGGAGAGTTTGATTATCCGGGCAGGCATATTAAATTATTATGGGACGGCCCGAATATGAAGATCACCAATTTTGATGACGCGAACCAGTTTGTGAAAAGAAATTACAGAGATGGCTGGAGCCTGGGAGTGTAAAAAGTTGTAAGTGTTAAGTTGTAAGTAATAAGCGAGGTGACACCTTTTGAAAAAGTGTCACCTCGCTTATTATTCACCCACTCATCACATCAAGCCAATTTCTTTTCATGGTCACCTATCTTTTCCATAAATTTCCATATAGTTTGCGAACTATGTGGTTCGATAATTGTAAACATGAGAAGAAATTAAACTCCTAATTGATGTACGACATTTGTTGCATAGGTCATATTACGCTGGATAAAGTTGTCACTAAGAAATCGGTTGTCCACATGGCAGGCGGAACTTCTTTCTATTTTTCTAATGCCATCCGGAATATGGACCTGAGATATTTATTGGTTACTTCTCTGGCTAAAAAAGAAATGCATTTTGTTTCAGATTTGCGCGAAGAAGGAATAGCTGTGAAAGTAGCCGGACTGTCTGAGCATACTGTTTATTTTGAGAATAATTATGCACTCAATCAGGATCACCGCACGCAGCGTGTGCTTCAAAAGGGTGAACCATTCAGCCTGGAACAATTACAAAATATTAATGCTTCCATTTTTCATCTTGGGCCTTTATTAGCAGATGATATACCTGTTGAAATTATTAAGCAGCTTTCTGAAAAAGGAAAAGTATCTCTTGATGTGCAAGGCTATCTCAGAAAAGTTGAAAACCAGAAGGTATATTCTATCGACTGGCCTGATAAAAAAGAAGCACTTCAATATATTGATATCTTAAAAGCCAACGAAACAGAAATGGCAGTGCTCACTGGTTCTTCTGATGTGAAAAAAGCTGCCAGGATTTTATACGACTGGGGGGTCAGTGAAATTGTGATTACGCTTGGCAGCAGAGGGTCTGTGATCTACGATGGTTATCATTTCTACAATGTTCCGGCATTTAGCCCCATCACTACTGTTGTTGATGCAACAGGTTGCGGCGACACTTATATGGCTGGCTATCTCTATCAACGCCACAAAGGCAAAAACTTCAGGCAGGCTGGAGAATTTGCGGCAGCCATGGCTACTTTAAAAATCGAATCATCAGGGCCTTTCACAGGAACTGAAGAAGATGTATCTGCTTTTTTGATCAATGCAAAGGAGAGAGCTGTGTTTGGGATTTAAAACGCGAATACTTGCGAATTAAAATAAATGAACCCAAACGATTCGATAAAATTCTTGTTCGTTTGCGTTCAACTTTTTTATAAATTACTGCCTTAAATTCTTCACACCTAAATAAAGTAGCAGTAACATGAAAAGCAAGAATGCTCCAAGTTCATCACGCAGAAAATTTCTAAAAAATTCAGCAATTGCAGCAAGTGGTTTTTTTATTGTCCCAAGACATGTGCTTGGCCGCGGTTTTGTTGCTCCAAGCGATAAATTAATGGTTGCAGGCATTGGTGCCGGTGGCAAAGGAGAAAGCGATCTGAAGAATTTTTCTGAAAGCGGAAAAGTTGAAGTGGCGTATCTCTGTGATGTAGATGAAAGGCAGGCTGCCAAATCAGTGGCTCGTTTCCCCAAAGCAAAATATTATAAAGATTTTCGCGAGATGCTGCACAAAGAGCATAAGCATATTGATGCGGTGTCAGTTTCCACCCCTGATAATATTCACGCAGTGGCTGCAGCTTCAGCGATGCAGTTAGGCAAGCATGTGTATGTGCAAAAACCCATGACGCATGATATTTATGAAGCACGCATGCTAACGGAGATGGCTAACCGATATAAAGTGGTCACGCAAATGGGCAATCAGGGCTCGAGCGGTGATGGCGTTCGCCAGATGCAGGAATGGTACAATGCCGGCATCATTGGTGATGCACATAAAATAACTGTGTGGACAAACAGGCCAGTGTGGCCACAGGGATTAGGCATACCCAAAACAAAAGATGAAATACCCAAAGAATTGGATTGGGATTTATGGCTCGGCCCCGCGCAGTTCCAGGAATATCACAAAGAATTTGTGCCATTTAGCTGGAGAGGCTTCTGGGCTTTCGGAACAGGTGCGTTGGGAGATATGGGCTGTCATCTGATTGACCCTGCTTTTAAAACTGTTGGGCTTGGTTATCCTTCAGAAGTGGAATGCAGCGTGGGAAGCCTTTATGAGAAAATGTGGAATGCAGCTTATTATCCAGAAAGCTGCCCTTCATCGTCTTCAGTGATTTTAAAATTCCCGGGCAAAAATGGCAAGCCGGATGTGAAGCTGCATTGGATGGATGGCGGTATTGTTCCTGAGCGACCGGAGGAATTAGGTCCTGATGAAAGAATGGGTGGAGAAGATGATGGTGGCGTTCTCATTGAAGGAACAAAAGGAAAGATGATGTGCGGCACTTATGGAAGCAACCCGCAACTGTTGCCAACATCCAGAACAAAAGAAGTAAATGTTCCTCAAACACTGGCTCGTGTTCCGGAGGGACATTATGTGCAATGGGTGAATGCATGTATTGCAGGTTATGGAAAAAATCAAGTGAGCTCTCCGTTTGAATACGCAGGCCCGCTGACTGAAACAATTCTGATGGGCAATCTTGCATTGAGGAGTTATATGATCAAAGGCGCTAATGGCAAATTCCCGGGAAGAAAAAAATTATTATGGGATGCTGTGAATATGAAGATCACCAATTTTGATGAAGCCAACCAATTCGTGAAACGCGATTACAGAGAAGGCTGGGGAATTAAATTAGGATAGGCATTGGTGTTATTCCATTTCTGTATTCAAAGGCTTCCGAGATTTTAATAATTTCGGAGGCCTTTTTGCTGATTACCGGCGCTCTTGTTGGCGTCCTCGCCAACAAGCATAATAAACATCAATCAATAAAATGTGTCAGCCATTTATAAGATTTATCCTGATTCAGATAGAAGGCTGCCGATGACCATTTATAGTTTTCAGGCAATGCTGCCAGATTCCAATGTCATTGACAAGGATTGTTGTGGATATATCCCATTTTTTGATTAAAAAATTTCTCCGACCAGCATTCTTTCACCATTGATTCTCTTTGCCAGAACTGATATTGCCTGTCAATTTTATTTACATAATGTTTATTCAGCATCGTGGGATCCGCAGCCATCAAATATTTTTTGAATGCGTGTGCTGTAAAACTAAGCAGTGCTCCCTGTGCATAGAATCGCTCAATCCCATCAGATATTTTCCATAAAAGATGAATATGGTTAGGCATAATCACGAATGCTTGCACGGAGCATCGTTTTTGTTCTACCAGCCATTGAAGTGAATCGATAATAATTTGCTTGCAATTATCGTCTTTAAGTAGGTGTTTCCAGTCTAAAATAGTAGCGGTCAAAAATTCGGTATGATAAGATAAGGTCATCATGTAAAGTTAGTTGTTGGCGGGGATGCCAACAACCGCGCAGAAAAAATTCAATAACAGAAAAAGAAATTTATTTTTTTATTCTGCACTTTCGCCCTTGTTGGCGTCCTCGCCAACACGCATAATTAATCCGAAAAAGTAAAATCATGGGGTAAGCATAGTTGTTGGCGGGGACGCCAACAACCGCGTATTCTTGATGATAACAAAAATTATTTTCTAACTGTTGACATACTGTTGTCACAACCCTGAAATATTTTTGAGCATTAAAAAATTTAAAACTTATTACAATGACAACACAACAGGTAGCAGACCGCTTCTATGAATTGGATGCAAAACATGATTTCCAGACAATCTATTCAGAATTATATTCTCAAAATGCCAAAAGTATAGAACCAGCGCATAGCGCATGGGGCACTGTTCAGGGAATGGAAGCCATACACGAAAAAGGAAAAAAATTTGGCGAGACGATTGTGGAAATGCATGACGGGCACACTGAAAAACCGATTGTAGCAGGTAATTTTTTTGCATGTGCAATGGGCTTTGATGCAACAATGAAAGACAGAGGTCGCGTAAAAATGGAAGAGATTGCGCTTTACGAAGTAAAAGACGGAAAGATAGTTGCGGAGCAGTTTTTTTATTGAGAGAACTTTGATGTAATTCCTTACTAAATATTGATGCGAAAGGCTTCTAAAACTAAAAGCTTTAGAAGCCTTTGTTTGTAGTTGTTGGCGAGGACGCCAACAACAGCGAAAGCAGGTAATTTTTTTGCATGTGCAATGGGCTTTGATGCAACAATGAAAGACAGAGGTCGCACAAAAATGGAAGAGATTGCTCTTTACGAAGTAAAAGACGGAAAGATAATTTCAGAACAGTTTTTTTATTAAGAGTATTTGATAAAACGCTATCAGCATTAATTAGAAGACTTCCGAAGTTTTTAAAACTTCGGAAGTCTTTTCTCGTATTGTCGGTATTTTTCTACTAACGCATTAATGAATAGTCGATAGCGAGGTCAAAAAAATCTTTGTCACCAAATTGAAATCTTGAAATAGATTTATTTTGGATTTCTTTTTCAACTAGTCGCATAGCCATCTTAATATCATTGTTAGTGATATATGCAACAATTAATAAATCACGATACAGTAAGTTATGCTCTCTGTCTGGCTTGTCTTCAATATATTTAATAAAATCTCCTAGCGTCTTGACTTTGTTTACTATATCGTTTAGGGTGTTATTAATTACTGTAATTAATGATTTAATGTCTTCCAATAGCTTTTCTTCCACTATGGCTAATTTGTATTCAGAAATTTTAATTCCAGGTAACGTAAACGCTCCCTCGCCTCTGAAACTTAATGGCATCTTTTTATTTTCGGTTAGTCCAACTATTTCCCAGAACGTGTCGTCGACTGATAAAGGTTTAAAAAAAAGTGTCGCACTAATGCTTGATGTCTTTGACCAAGTGGTAACAATGACATCAAAAAAAAAGCCATTTATTTCTTTGTATGCAAAGAACGATTTGAATTTCCATTTGCTCTCTTTGAAAAGGGCTTTGATCTTTTTATCAATTTCTTCGTCTTTAAGTTTGCTCGGAGACTTTGACATAGTGAAATAAAATTACTCCAACCCCTCAAATATACCTACTATCCAAACTAAATCCGAAGTTCAATAACAGCACTACCGACGATCCGCCGCGGCGGACGCAACGATGCCGAATCGGAGTTCCTCCGCACGTTTCCCACAACTTCTAAAAAATAATTTACCTTAAACTGTGATTTTGCAATTGCTTCTGCGAATAATGATGCAAGAACATTTTTATTAATGGGAACACTGACCGATACCGAAGAGTTTTTACAACTGATACAGGAAAATAAGCGCATTATTTTCAAGATATGCAATTCGTATTGCCATAACAAAAGCGATCGGGAAGACCTTGCGCAGGAAATCATCTATCAGCTCTGGAAATCGGGGAACAGTTTCAATGCGGATCATAAATTCTCCACGTGGATGTACCGCATTGCGCTGAACACGGCCATTTCATTTTACAGAAAGGAAAAAAGATCAGGCTCTGTTGTTTCACTTGGAGAGCATGTGGTCGATATCAAAGATGATGACGATGGAGCTGATGCCTTACAATCCAACATCAACCTTTTGCAAAAATTTATCAATGAACTGAAAGAGCTCGACAGGGCATTGATGATCCTTTATCTGGAAGAAAAAAGCTATGGCGAGATTGCTGAAATTTTAGGGATTACGGAAACCAATGTAGCGACGAAAATCAGCCGCAACAAAGAAAAGCTGAAACAAAAATTTTTAACATCAAATCATTGAAATATGGAAGACATGGAATTAAAAAATCTCTGGAAAGAATATGACCGGAGAATCGAAGAAGCAAAAACGATCAACCTGAAAACTTTTGAGTTCCTGCAAACGCAGAAAGCAAAATCAAAATTGAATGCGCTCAGCACGTTTAAAAAATGGGTAATCTTTGCAGGCATTTTGTGGATTGCGTTTCTGGTGTTCCTGATTGTGAACTCACTTGCAATCTCAAAAATATATTTTGTCCTTTCTCTTTCTGCGATTGTAATATTCAACATTATTGCTGTAGCTGTATATATTAAGCACGTGATCCTTATTCATGAAATTGATAACAGCGAAAGCCTGATTGAAGCACAACAAAAAACGGCGGAGCTTCAGGCATCAACACTTCAGATTACGCGCATCCTTTTTTTGCAGACACCATTTTACTCCACTTTTTTCTGGAGCCAGGGAATGATCAATTCAAACCCGACTGCATTCTTCCTGATATCTGTTCCTGTTGCTTTGCTTTTTTGCTTTGCCTCATTCTGGCTTTACAGAAATATCAATTATAAAAATGTAGATAAGAAATGGTTCAAAATATTATTTGGCAGCAGCGAATGGACTTCCGTTGTCAAAGCCATTCAATTCATGAAAGAAATAGAAGATTTTAAAAGAGAGTCAATGTAAAATCACCGCTTTGCAAAATGATTTATCTTCATTGCTAATAAATATATTTTCTCATGAGCAAATATTCAGACAATGTTATAAATCATTCGCGGCTCATTAAAAAGCAAAAAAATAATTTTCTTTCCCTTTTATTATTCGTTGCGTTGATCGCAACGAATAATAATTTATTAGGGCAGGCGCCAAAGAATGCTCTGCGATACACTGTTTCCATATTAAAACCTGCCACTCATTCTTTTCATGTAGAACTTAATTGTAGCAGTTGGGCAGAAGATACCATTAATCTGAAAATGCCTCAATGGATGCCCGGCTATTATCAGATCATGAACTATGCAAAAGAAGTTGAAAATTTTTCTGTGAAAGATAAAAACGGAAAAGTTATAGGAGTAAAAAATATCAATGAAAACATCTGGCAAATCGTGAATAAATCTCATGGTGCTTTTCGTGTGAGCTATGACGTGAAAACAAATAAGCAATTTGTTGCGAACAGTTATGTTGATAGCGGACATGCTTATATAATTCCTGAAGCTGCATTTTTATACATAGACGGGCATCTAAATACAGCAGTTAATGTTAAGTTGGTTGTCAATAAAGAATGGAATAAAATAGCTACCGGTTTGCAATATGTAAGTGGAAAAGTCAATGAGTTTTCTGCTCCTGATTTTGACATACTATACGATTGCCCGATACTTGCAGGCAATCTGGAAGAACTTCCTTCTTTTAAGATTAATGGGATCGAGCATCGCTTTATCGGATATCAGATAGGTGATTTTGATAAGGAAAAGTTTATGGCAAGCCTGAAGAAAATAGTCGAAGCCGGCATCGCAGTCATTGGTGATATTCCTTATAAGCAATATACATTTATAGCCATGGGAAATGGGAGAGGAGGCATCGAGCATTTAAATAATTGCACTGTTGGTTTTAATGGCAATGAGCTGAGCAAAGAGGGCGCGATGAACAGAATGATGAATTTTCTCGCGCATGAATATTTTCATCATTATAACGTGAAGCGCATCAGGCCTTATGAGCTTGGCCCTTTTGATTATGACAATGAAAATAAAACAAACCTGCTTTGGGTAAGCGAAGGGCTTACTGTTTATTATGAATATATGCTTGTAAAGAGAGCAGGGCTTGTATCGGATAAAAATTTATTTGCTGATTTTGAAAACAACATTAGTACACTTGAAAATAATCCGGGACGTCTTTATCAATCTTTAACTCAGGCGAGCTATGAAACATGGAGCGATGGGCCATTTGGAAAGCAGGGAGAAGAAGCGAACAAATCCATTTCTTACTATGAGAAAGGCCCGGTTGTAGGGTTGTTATTGGATTTTGAAATCCGTCATGCGACAGCCAATAAAAAATCTTTGGATGATGTAATGCGATTAGTGTATTGGCAGTATTATAAAAAACTGCAGCGCGGATTTACGGATGCTGAATTTCAGCAAGCGTGTGAAGCGGTGGCCGGCACTTCATTGAACAAAGTGTTCGAATACGTTTATACAGTCAAAGAGTTTGACTATAATTCTTATCTTTCTTTTGCCGGGCTTAAAATTGATAAAGAAAAAAATGCCGATACGGGAAAGCAAAAGTTTTCGATTCATCAGGCAGATAATGTGACTGCTGATCAATCTGCCATATTAAAAGCGTGGTTGGGAAATTAAAGAGCAATGAACTTATTCGGTTTTTGAATTATGGTTATCCGAAATTTTTTATCTTCACTGCATATTACGTGTCAATTTAACAATTATTTTCAGTCATATAAAAATACCGGAATGAAAATCTTCAAAGCAATTGCTGTCATCATTTTTTCTGTTTCTTTTCTAAACATACAAGCTCAGCCAAGAAAAACGGAAGACTTTGATAAAGGCTGGAAATTTTTTCTGGGCGAAGCAAATGGCGCACATAATATTGCTTTCTCCGATTTGAAGTGGAGAGATCTGACGTTACCACACGATTGGAGCATCGAGCAAAAGTTTGATGAGAAAAGCCCAACCACAACAAGTGGTGGCGCGTTAGCAGGTGGCATCGGCTGGTACAGAAAAGTATTCACCATTCCTGAAACTTCAAAAGGCAAGAAAATATTTATTGATTTTGATGGTGTGTATATGAACAGCGAGGTTTGGATCAATGGTCAATATCTTAGCAAACGGCCTTATGGTTATAGTTCGTTCAGGTATGAGTTGACTCCATATCTGAAATTCGGAGCAGAGAAAAATCTAATTGCAGTGAAAGTGAACAATGCTCCGCAGCCAAACTCACGATGGTATAGTGGCTCAGGCATCTACAGAAATGTATGGCTTATCACTACTGATAAAATTTTTGTTGACCATTGGGGCACCGTTATCACAACGCCGATTATCACGGAGAAAGTATCGACTGCGCATATCGAAACAAGCATCAAAAATTTAGCGGGCTTTCAACCTTCACTTTCTGTGACAACCATTATTTATGACGCATCAGGAAAAGAAGTTGCCAAAAATGAAAATCGCGGAATGTCAATGAAAGATTCATCAGGAATCATAAAACAGGATATTGATATTGCGAATCCGCTGTGGTGGTCTGTCGATAAACCCTTCTTGTATAAAGCTGTCACGCAAATTTCAAGCAACGGAAAATTGTTCGATGAATATTCAACAACATTCGGCATTCGTTTTTTTGAATTTGATGCTGATAAAGGTTTTTCACTAAATGGAAAACGAATGAAAATAAATGGTGTTTGCGATCATCATGATCTCGGATGTTTGGGAACAGCGATTAATTATCGTGCGTTGCAAAGGCAATTGGAAATTTTAAAAGCAATGGGATGCAACGCTATCAGAACCTCACACAACCCACCGGCACCGGAGCTTTTAGAGCTTTGTGATAAAATGGGATTTATTGTTCTCGATGAAGCTTTTGATATGTGGAAGATGGAAAAAAACAAATATGATTACCATTTATACTGGGACGAATGGCATAAAAAAGATTTGGAGGATTTAGTGCGTCGCGACCGCAATCATCCTTCTGTGATCATGTGGAGCATCGGAAATGAAATCAATGAAGGATGGGACACGCAGGATTCTACAGTAAATAATCATGGTTATATCATCGCAAAAGAATTGGGCGAAATTGTTCATTCGCTTGACCTGACAAGACCCATCACTTCTGCGCTGAACAACCCTAATCCTAATAACCCTATTTATCGTTCGGGCGCATTAGATCTGATTGGATATAATTACGATAATAATAATGTCGCGAAATTTCACGAACGCTTTCCCGGCAAAAAATTTTTGGGCACAGAAACAGTTTCAGCTTTGGAAACCAGAGGGCATTATGATGTGTATCTTCCTTCAGACAGTATTCGCCGCTGGCCTGAAAGCTGGGACAAGCCTTTTGATAAAGGAAATAAAGATTTGACAGTGTCTGCTTATGATCAGGTTTCTGCACCCTGGGGAGCAACGCATGAAGAGACCTGGAAGAACTATAAAAAATATGATTTTCTCTCGGGGCAATTTATCTGGACAGGGTTTGATTATATCGGAGAGCCGACTCCTTATCCATGGCCTGCTCGTAGCTCATACTTTGGTATTATAGATCTGGCAGGCTTTCCAAAAGATATATATTATATGTATCAAAGCGAGTGGACGGATAAACCAGTGCTGCATATTTTTCCTCACTGGAACTGGAACAAAGGCGATACCGTTGATGTGTGGGCTTATTACAATCATGCTGATGAAGTGGAATTGTTTTTAAATGGGCAATCATTAGGAACAAGAAAAAAGGAAGGCGATGACCTGCATGTAAAATGGAGAGTTCCTTTTGAGGCAGGGACATTAAAAGCGGTTTCAAAAAAAGATGGAAAAATTGTTTTGACAAAAGAAATAAAAACAGCAGGTAAGGCAGCAAAAATTATTTTGAGCGCAGACAGAAGCGCTATTAAAAGTGATGGAAAAGATTTATGTTTTATAACAGTGAGGGTTGTTGACGCGCAAGGGAACCTTGTTCCTGATGCAAGCAACAATATTCAGTTCAAAGCAAATGGTGACGGCGCAATTGTTGGCGTTGACAATGGTAGCGAAACAAGCATGGAATCCTTCAAGGCAAGCGAGCGCAAAGCTTTCAATGGATTATGTTTGGCTGTTATTCAATCAAAAGAAAAATCAGGAAGCATACAGTTTATTGCAACATCGCCGGGATTGCAGTCGGCAATTCTGCAAATATTGGTAAAATAAGGTTTCACGCAACGGGCGCAAAGAATGCCACGAGACAACGAATAATAAACAATTACGTCGCGCTCTTTGTTTTCTTTGCGCCCGTTGCGTGAAACACCCGAAACAACTAAATTTGTTCTCTCAATCAATTTGAAATGGCGAATAAAACATTATTGATCCATCCTTCTGATAATATCGAAGTGGCATTAACAAATCTTCACAAAGATGAATTGGTGAGAACTGGAACGAATGAATTTGCATTAAAGGAAAGCATTCCGGCAAAACACAAATTTGCAACAGTTGATATTCCGGAAGGCGGAGATATTATCATGTATGGCGTGCTTGTTGGCAAAGCTGTGAAATTTATTCCGCAAGGCGGGTTGATTAGCACAAGCAATATCAAACATGCAGCGAACAATTATAAATTGGGTGAGAGAAAAACTTCATGGCACCAACCTGATGTAGAAAAATGGAAGAGCAAAAATTTTATGGGCTTTCACAGGCAGGATGGTTCTGTCGGAACTGCGAATCACTGGCTGGTGATACCAATGGTGTTTTGTGAAAATAAAAATGTGAGCGTGCTGGAAGAAGCTTTTATGAAAGCGCTTGGATATAAGCCAAAACAATCACCGTATCAGTCATTCGTTGAAAGATTGATTAAGATGCAGTCTTCAAAAAATGCAGAAGACATTTTATCATCAGAAATTATTCTGGAAGAAGATGATGAAAAAGAACATAAAGTTTTTCCGAATATTGATGGTATCAAATTTTTGAATCACACTTTAGGTTGCGGTGGCACGAGACAAGATGCGCAATCTCTTTGCGGATTGCTCGCAGGTTATATCACTCATTCAAATACAGCAGGAGCAACGGTTTTGAGCCTTGGTTGTCAAAATGCTCAAGTAAGTTTATTAATGGATGAAATAAAAAAGCGCGATAAAAATTTTTCTAAGCCATTATATGTTCTGGAACAGCAGCATATCGGCAACGAACAAAAAATGTTGCAGGAAGCCATCAAAAAAACTTTCGCGGGATTAATGATTGCGAATCAAAATGTGCGCATGCCTGCGCCATTGAATAAATTGTGCATTGGTCTGGAATGTGGCGGCAGCGATGGTTTTTCCGGCATCTCTGCGAATCCTGCGATTGGATATACTTCTGATATTTTAGTTTCGCTTGGCGGTTCAGTCATTCTCTCTGAATTTCCCGAGCTCTGTGGCGTTGAGCAGGAGCTTAGTGACAGATGCGCTGACGAGCCAACTGCCAATCGCTTCATGGATTTGATGAACACGTATAACCAACGTGCAGAATCACTCGGTTCTGGTTTTTATGCAAATCCTTCTCCGGGAAATATTAAAGATGGATTGATAACGGATGCGATTAAAAGTGCAGGCGCTGCAAAAAAAGGCGGCACTTCTCCTGTCACCGATGTGCTCGATTATCCCGAGAAAGTCACCAAGCCGGGATTGAATTTATTATGCACTCCCGGAAGTGATGTAGAATCTACGACTGCAGAAGTAGGCTCTGGTGCTAATATTGTTTTGTTCACGACTGGTCTCGGAACGCCGACGGGAAATCCAATCACACCTGTTATAAAACTTTCTACAAACACACCTTTGTATGAAAAGATGAAAGATATTATTGATATAGATACCGGTGATATCATTGCCGGAAAAGAAACCATTCAGCAAGCCGGCGAAAGAATTCTTGAATACATTATCAAAGTGGCGAGCGGAGAAATAAAAGCAAAAGCTGATGCGCATAGCCACGATGATTTCATTCCATGGAAAAGAGGGATTTCTTTGTAGAACATTTCACGCAACGAACGCAACGATTACAACGAAGTAAAGTTGATACCCCAAGATTCGTATTTCTTCTTTTATGTCCTGAGCTGCATTGCTACTATTAAGCATCGTTGTGTCACTCACTTGTACGGTTGGAATTCTATTCAGCAATGTGCAACAACAAAATGAAATTTATTATTGATTCTTCTTAAGTTTGTTTAGCAAGAATTTACCAGCTCGCCATTGCGAGCCTTGCGTAGCTTGACGAAGCAATCTGCCTTGTAAACCGAATGCTATAGCAATGTCAGATTCGAATAGCTTTGTTCCCCGCCATGACGTGTAACTTCTCAATTAATTTATATTTATCAACCTGACAGTTTTAATCAATGAAATCTTAACTTGTAATCCTAATTTGATTGCTTATATGAAGAAAATAAAATTTCAAAACTGCTTTTTGATTTTGCTGACATTTGCTTTCGCTTGTAATAGCCCCGAAGAGAAACCTAAAGCAACAACCACAAATCCCGATAGCGCCATGTCAGATAAATCGTATGCGCATGACCGTGAATTTCTGAAAGCCCACACAAAAAATATGATTGAGCTGCAAAGCCCCGATAGTGGCGCAAAAATTTTATTAAGCGCCGATTATCAGGGAAGGGTGATGACCAGCACTGCAACCGGTGACAGCGGAACAAGCTTCGGATGGATCAATTATAAACTGATTGAAAGCGGCGAAAAGAAAAAACAATTCAACCCTGTCGGTGGTGAAGAAAGATTTTGGCTGGGTCCTGAGGGTGGGCAATATTCCATCTATTTCAAAAAAGGAGATTCATTTAATATCGCTCATTGGCAGGTGCCTGCAATTATAGACACAGATGCTTATGAAATTGCTTCGTCTGATAAATCTCAGGCTGTTTTTGCTAAAAAAGCAACCCTTGTTAATTACAGCGGAACTTCATTTGATATCAATATCGAAAGGAAGATTTCTTTGCTTGATAAAAAGCAACTTGAAAAAAAATTAAATCTTCCCATTCCTTCATCTGTTCATTTTGTAGGTTTTGAAACTGATAATAGCATCACCAACACTGGCAATTCTGATTGGAAAAAAGAAAATGGTTTATTATCCATTTGGCTTCTGGGAATGATGACTCCATCTGATGAAACAAAAGTGATGATACCATTTGCTCCGCAAAAAAATATTCACGATTTTATTACTGATAACTATTTCGGCGCTATTTCTCCTGACAGGTTGCAAATAAAAGACAGTGTTCTCTATTTCAAATGCGACGGCAAATCAAGAGGGAAACTTGGATTATCGCCTGTCATTGCAAGATCTATTGCTGCTAGTTATGATTTTAAAAATAATGTGCTTAGCCTGATTTTTTTTCCTGTTGACAAAAACGGATTGTATGTAAACTCCAAATGGGAATTGCAGAAAGAGCCGTTCAAAGGTGATGTTGTAAATTCATACAATGATGGCCCATTAGCTGATGGTTCACAGCTTGGGCCGTTTTATGAAATCGAATCTTCATCATCTGCAAAAGAATTGAAAAAAGGAGAGAAGCAGGAATACAAACAAACAACTTGTCATTTGCAGGGCGACTATGAAATTCTGAGAACCATCGCAAAACAATTGCTGGACGTTGATTTAGACGAAGTGAAGAAATAAGTGGTAAGTGATAAGTAGTAAGAAGTAAGTAACATTCACCATTGACTATTCACAATTCACAACATGCATCTATACAAAACACTCAAAGCAAACATTCTTGTTGACGATAGCAAATCGTATTTGATAAACGAAGAATGGGATGTGCTCATCAATCGAAAAAATCTTTTTGCTCATTTGTCATCATTCAAAAAGGAATTGAATGAAATGGCAGAAGCAGAATTTAAAAAATATCTGCAGGATATTTTAGCTCCCATCAGCAAACAGGAAGTATGGGCTGCAGGAGTAACGTATATCCGTAGCCGCGATGCAAGAATGGAAGAATCGAAAAATGCAGGAGGAGGAGATTTTTATCAGAAAGTGTATGAAGCGGAACGACCTGAATTATTTTTTAAAGCATTGCCACATCGCGTGGTTGGTCATCAGCAACAAGTGAATATCAGAAAAGATTCGAAATGGGATGTGCCGGAACCTGAGCTGACATTATTCATTAATTCTTTTGGAGAAATTCAGGCTTACACAATCGGCAATGACATGAGCTCAAGAAGCATTGAAGGCGAAAACCCTTTGTACCTTCCTCAGGCAAAATCATATGAGCGAAGCGCTGCACTTGGTCCTTGTTTGTTGATTCTGGAAAACCCGATTTCAAAAGAAACAAATATTCATTTGCAAATCAAAAGAAATAATCAGGAAGTTTTTGCGGGAACAATTCAGCTCAACAGAATGAAACGTGAATTGACTGAGCTTGCTGGCTTTCTTTATCGCGAATGTGATTTTCCTTCCGGTTGTTTTTTAATGACAGGAACGGGAGTTGTGCCTCCTGATAATTTCACTTTGCAAGTGAATGATGAAGTGAATATAACTATTGATGGGATTGGGACATTGACAAATGTGGTCGGAGTGAAGCAGTAGCTTTCCAGTTTGGAGTTTTGAATTTCCAGTTCTTTTATTCAAAATCCATAAGTAAATAGAGGGTTACTAAATCTGGAATAACTGGAAACTGTAGATTGGAAACCCGAAACTTTCAATAACCGAATTTCAACAACAAAAAATACAACTCCTTAAATCAATCATCATGCAGAAAATTATTCTCCTGACTACATGTTTTTCTTTTTGCATTTTATTTTCGAATGCTCAAAAATACAATGGCATTGATGCGAACCTGAGCAATATATTCCGATTGTCGGATGCGAAATCGCGATCAATAAGCCCTGAAAATTTCAATGGTGAAAAAGGCAAAGGTGGCATGGCTACAGCCGGCACCGGATCGAATGCCTCAAGAGATCTTGGACAGACCTGGAAGGTGAGCCCCAGCGTGGTGATCAAGAAGAAAACGATTTATACAATAGCAGAGATCGACGGACCGGGATCTGTGCAGCATATTTGGATGACGCCAACGGGCAATTGGCGCTATTCGATCATCAGGATGTATTGGGATGATGAAACATCGCCTTCAGTAGAAGTACCGATGGCAGATTTCTTTTGCATGGGATGGGGCAAGTATGCGCCGTTGAATTCGCTCGCCGTCTGCGTGAACCCTGGAAGCGCATTCAATTGTTATTGGCCAATGCCGTTCAGAAAAAAATGCAGGATCACTATGGAGAATCTCGACGATGAAGACATGTACTTATATTATCAAGTGGATTATCTGCTGACAGAAGTACCTGCCGATGCTGCATATTTTCATGCACAGTTCCGTCGCATAAGTTCAGTGCCTTATAAACAAGATTATACAATTGTTGACAGCATTAAAGGAAAAGGACAATACGTGGGCACTTACCTTGCGTATGGCGCGAAAGATAATGGCTGGTGGGGCGAAGGGGAAATAAAATTCTTTATGGATGGCGATACTAAATTCCCCACTATTAACGGAACAGGAACAGAAGATTATTTCTGCGGCTCTTATGATTTTGATACGCAAACAAAAAATAAAGCAGGTGTTGAAAATTCTCACTACACAGAATTTTGCACACCATACACAGGACTTGCACAAGTAATACGAGGTGATGGACATTATAATGTGATGCAACGTTTTGGGCTCTATCGCTGGCATATTACCGATCCGATCCGGTTTGATAAAAATTTAAAAGTGACGATACAAGATATTGGCTGGCGAAGAGACGGTCGCTATTTGCCATTGCAAGATGATATTGCATCTGTCGCATTTTGGTATCAAACAGATCCGCACACGCCATTCCCGAAATTGCCGGAGAGAGATTTGTTGGAAGTGAGATAATTAGTAGTCATAGTCGATAGTTCATAGTGATTGATTGATTATGGCAGGATCTTAATTGAGTGTTTTTATATTATGTCCTGAGCGGTATTGCTACTATTAAGCACCGTTGCGTCGCACTCTTGTACTGAAGGAATTCTATTCGGCAATGTGCAACATTGATTATTAAACGAAGCATTAAAGATGATCTGCCTTTTTTGTTCTCCGGCCTTCAGGCCGGAGCTAATCGAAGCATTCATTATTATTAAACATTCATATTCACCATTCACTAATTCGCACATCCGCAAATTTTCTCATTCGCAAATTATTTGCTTCTTTTCTTTGCAGAAATTGATTTGGTAATAGTCAGACCGTTCATAATCTGTTTTTTGTCTTTCACTTTGGCAAGTGAATTGGCGTAAGCTTCTTTTAATAATTTTTTGATGTATGTTTTCGGGAAATTTTTTTTGTCGTTCACTAAAATATATCTGTATTGATTTCCTTCGCCGATTAATTTTTTTTCCGGATCTGCAATTTCACTCCCCCAATAAAATCCAAAATGGATATTGCCACTTGTTCTCCCGACTGCAATATTGCAGAACGTATGGCCAACACGATCTGTAGGTGACCATCCAAATGCAAGCGCATTATAGTTGTCATAAATCAGCTCGTTGCATTTGGGATATAAATCCCACACAAAATCTCTCAGCCAGAAAACGATTTCCTGCTTTTCGGATGAGAAAGGCTTTAAAAATTTTTTGAGGTCTTTTGTATCTTCTTTTGGCATTTCATTAAAGTTAATTAATGTCTTTTAATAAATTTTATCCCGACACTAATTATCCAATCAGCTTGCCTGATCCCAGGTTTATATTTAATATTTTCAATCTTGTAAGCATCTTCCCACAATGCACGGTTCGTTCCTGCTTTCAAAAAAAGTATTGTGCCTGCGGTGTGGTCTTTGTTGTTTGAAACTGTAAAATCTATGCCAATGCCGGCATCGTAACCTACTCTTAGTGACGAGGTGTTAATAGTGGTCCCACTGACAATGATGTCTGATATGTTGGTATAATTCGGGTCTGTTTGATTTGCTTTCGAATAACTAAGAGAAGAAATCCTTCCTGAAATGCCCACATACGGATAAAGGCTAATAACGTTTGACTTCAATACATCATATCCCAGATCGAACTGAAAAACATTCATAAGAGATGTTTTGATCTTTTTATCATCTTTTACAGAACGATTATTAAACCCTGCCGCAATAAAAATAAAATCAAACATGGTCCTGTTATACTTGTTGCTCACACCGAAACCAATCCGGTAAGACATATTATTGAGCGACGGAAACCCGCTCTGGGCAATACTTGTGTTGAATTTCGAATAATCGGAATGAGCGATGTCGAAAAATAGAATTGGTCCAGTATAATTATTTGAGTGCCCTACGTAGTTTTTGTATGAATTTTCCAGAGCAATATATTCACTTGTTTTTTTCGTCGAGTCAAAGGCTTGTATTAGCAGCCTGTTCATTTCTTTTTGATAATATCTGCCAGAGTCAGTGATTGGTTTATCAATCTTAGATTGTGCAGTAACAATGGATGGAACAATTATCAAGGCAAGAATTAATTTTCTCATAAAATGAATGAAGTTGTTTAATGGAATAAAAGTTCAAAAAGATTTATAGCTTTTTCAATAATTAATATAGTCTGTAAAACTATAATAAAAAAAATGAAGTTATTTATTGACGAGCCTTTAACAATAGTGTGGGGATATAATTTAGTTGGATGGAGTAAAAGAGTATTCTGTTTTCAAAAACTCTTCCAGCTTTTCAAGCAAGATCAACTGATTCATGGCGCGGCTGAGGTTTTGTTCGTTATAAGTGATTTTGTAGTAAATGTCATTATTAAGATAATCGGTGATAAACCGGAGAGATTGCATATATATCAAAATCAGCCCTGCATAATGAATGTTCTTTTTTTCCTCTGAAGTAAATATATCTCCAATGCCTTCAACATATCCGTTCAGGATGGCTTTATAAAATGATGGCCTGATATCTATTTTTTCCCATTCAATGCTGTTCTCATCAACAGTGCATGCCATTGAACGAATCATGTCTCCAAGATCAGAGAAAAATTTTCCGGGCATCACTGTGTCAAGATCAACAGGACAAATCACTTTTCCTGAATTCTTATCAAACAAAATATTGCTGATTTTGCAGTCGTGATGCATCACGCGGGTTGGATATTCTTTTGAATGTTGCACATGCTCAAAAAAATCAACCAGTTTTTTTCTTTGCCTCAGTTCAGCAATCACATGAGTTGATTTCAACAGCCTTTCCTGCGATGCAGATTTTATTGAATCTTCAAATTGCTTAAACCTGAAAGAAAGGTTGTGAAAATTCGGTATGATTTCTTTCAGGCTGTTGATATCAAGTTCCGAAAGCGATTTGGTGAATGCGGCAAAACTTTTTGCAACTGTGTATGCTGCTTCTTCATTGTTAGCGATGAGCGGGGAAAAAGAGTCGCTGATAAATTCAGTCGCTCTCCAGTTATTGTTTGCTGCATCTTTCCATATCAGATTGCCATCATCCGTAATAATGGGTGCAGGGATTTTATTTCCATTGTGCTGATGCTGCAGGAATTCATACAACAGCGCATAGTTGCTCATAATATCTTCAGCGCTCCTGAAAACATTTGTGTTGATAGCTTGCAGAACAACTGCATGGTCATCTTTGCCCTTTTTCGCTTTGTAAGTTTGATGTATAAGGCCACTGCCAATCGGTTCCACAGAAATGTCGGATCCATTGCCAATAAATTGTGTAGCAGCTTTTATTACGATGGCTGTGTTCACTGAAACGATTTAATATTCGTCTGTTAGCGCAAAATTATTTTTTCTGTACATCCATTGCCCGCTTGTAAAATCAGGAAATTCCACAGTCTGGTTGCCAAGCTCAATGCTGGCTTCGCTCAATGGAGTGATGGCGCTCCATGCAGCGGCATCAAATACATCCATGGGAGTGGGCGTTTTTCTTTTAATGGATTCAACAAATGCATGCAAAACGAAAAAGTCCATGCCGCCGTGGCCTGCGCCTTCTGTATCTTTCCCCCATTTTTGCCATAAAGGATGGTCGTATTTTTCGAGATAAGGCTTTGCATCTTCCCATGCATCTTCTTTGGTCGATACACCTTCAATATAAAGAGATTTATTAACGTCCATCCATATCCCTTTTGTGCCTTGCACGCGAAAACCAAGTGAATACGGCCGTGGAGAATTTGTATCGTGCTGCAATAATATCGTTTCTCCATTTACGCATTTGATATGTGTAGTAACAATATCGCCTAATTTAAAACCAACTTTCGCATTCGGGTGAGATTCGCCGGCATGGTCAACAACATATTTATGCAGTCCTCTTGTTTTTGTTGCGAAAGATGACAATGTGAGGAATCTGTTGCCATGGTTAATATCAAGCATCTGTGCGACCGGCCCGATGCCGTGCGTAGGATAGAGGTCACCGTTACGATGAACGGAATGATTCGTTCTCCATTTCGCTTCAGAGAAGCCTTTGTCGCCAAACTCAACACCACTCCCGCCATCTGTGCCATTATTGAATTTCACATTGCGCAAGTCATGCTGATAGCCTGCCTGCAGGTGCAGCAATTCTCCAAATAACCCTTGTCTTGTCATATTCAATATTGCTGCAACATCACGGCGATAGCACACGTTTTCAAGCATCATCACATTTGCTTTCTGCTTTTCTGCTTCTCGGACCACATTCCAGTGGTCTTCGAGCGTGATGCCAAGAATCACTTCTGTGGCAACATATTTTAATCCTGACTGAAGGCTGTCGATAATCATCGGGCAATGCCATTCCCATGGAGTGGCGATTAATACTGCATCAATATTTTTCTGCTCCAACAATTTTCTATATGCATAAGCATCGCCTTTGAAAATCTGAGGCACTGGCTTGTTTGCTTTCTTAATAAGATCGGTGGCCATTTGAAGCATGTGGTCATCAACATCGCAAATGGCGACGATGTCAACATCTGTTCTTCGCAGTGCATTCTCCAAATGGCTTTGCCCACGGAGGCCTACACCAATAAAACCCATTCTTACTTTTTTTGTATCGCTGAACAAAGTTCCTGATGGAATGATATGAGCGCTTGCGGCAGCTATCGCAGAATTTTTTACAAAATCTCTTCGGTTCATGTAATTATTTTAAGTGTGTATGGAGATGGCAAAGTAAAATGTTTTTGACCAGATTTTTTTGAAAAAAGTGAATTGGCGCAAACGTATGCAAGAGATCAAATTTTCAACAAGGATAATTTCTTATATTCGGTTTCAATCTTTTTTATGCCAAAGCCAAAACTGCTGTTAGCTGCTTCAATTCTTTTTTTCTTGTCGTGCAAAACACACAAACAATTCGACACCATCATCCGCAACGGAACAATTTATGACGGCACTGGTGCGAAACCAATTACCGGTGATGTCGGTATCAATGCTGACACGATTGCTTTCATCGGAGATCTTTCTGATGCAAAAGCTGCCAATGATGTTGACGCAAAAGGAATGGCTGTGAGCCCGGGTTTTATTGATATGCAAAGCCAGTCCATGATAACATTAATACAGGACGGAAGATCCATGAGCGCTATTAAGCAAGGCGTGACACTGGAAGTTTTTGGTGAAGGAGAATCCATGGGTCCATTGAGCGACACATTAAAAAAGCTCAGCGAAAAAGATCAGGGCGATATTAAATTTAAAGTGGAATGGACTTCATTGAAAGATTATCTTGACTATATGCAGAAAAGAGGTGTGTCAACAAATATTGCATCATTTCTTGGCGCTGCAACCATCCGTGAAAATTTATTAATGTTTGATAACCGTGCTCCGGATTCTGCAGAGCTTTCAAAAATGAAATTATTAGTGAAGCAGGGGATGGAAGATGGTGCGCTTGGAATTGGTTCTGCGTTGATTTATGCGCCCGGCACTTATGCAAAAACACCGGAGCTGATCGAGCTTTGCAAAGTTGCTTCATCTTATGGTGGTGCATATATTTCTCATATCCGTAGTGAAGGAACAAGGTTGTTGCAAGCTGCAGATGAATTGATAAATATTTCTAAAGAAGCAAATATTCCTGCTATCTTCTGGCATTTAAAAGCTGCCGGAAAACCGAATTGGTATAAGATGGATTCACTGATTAAAAAAATTGACAGCGCAAGAAAAGCGGGATTGGATATAACAACGTGCATGTATACTTACACTGCAGGCGCAACCGGTTTTGATGCATCTATGCCGACTTATGTGCAGGAAGGGGGATTGGACAAATGGGTTGAAAGATTGAAAGATCCGGCAATCAGAAAAAAGATCCTAAAAGAAATGGACGAGCCTTCCAACGATTGGGAAAATTTATATCTCGGAGCCGGCCCTGATAATATTATTTGCACGGGCTTCTCTAAAGATTCGCTGAAATATTTAACCGGCAAGCGTTTGAGCGAGATTGCAAAAATGCGCGGCAAAACTCCTGAAGAAACGATTTTGGATTTAATTATTCAGGATCATTCGCGCATCGAAGTCATTTATTTTTTGATGAGCGAAGACAACGTGAAAAAACAATTGCAGCTTCCTTATATGTCGCTTGGTTCTGATGCAGCGAGCATGGCGCCGGAAGGCGTATTCCTGAAAAGCAGCACGCACCCGCGTGCTTATGGAAATTTTGCGAAGATGCTTGGTCAATATGTGCGCGACGAAAAATTAATGCCGCTTGAAGAAGCAATCAGAAAAATGAGCGGGCTTGCAGCACAGCAATTGCATATTAAAAAAAGGGGAACATTGCAGGTGGGCAATTATGCTGATGTGATTGTGTTTGATCCTGCGAAAGTGAATGCGCTTGCAACTTTTGAAAAACCACATCAGCTTGCAGTTGGGATGATTGATGTTTTTGTGAACGGTACTCAGGTGTTGAAAAATGGAGAACATACCAATGCAAAACCGGGAAGAGCAGTGTTTGGGCCGGGAAAGAAAAATTGATAATGGGTAGTTCATAATTCACAGCATTATTGCGAACTATTAACCACGAATACAAACATGAAGATTACTGAAACCGAAATATACAAATTCAGCATTCCGATGCAGCCATTCACGATTGCGACCGGAACAATGAATGATGCACAGAATATCTTCATTCGCATTCATACTGATGCCGGATTTTATGGAGTGGGAGAGTGTTCTGCTTTTCCGATGATTGTTGGAGAAACACAGGCAACCTGTTTTGAAATGGCTAAAGATTTTGCGCAATTGTGGAAAGGGAAAGATCCATTATTGATTGAAGACAGGATGAAAGAGCTGCATAGTTTTACGGCATTGAACGCAACCATCAAAAGCGCATTTGATATGGCGCTGTATGACATTGCAGCAAAAAATGCTGATCAGCCTTTATATAAATTTTTGGGTGGGAAGAAAAAAAAGATAGAAACAGATTTAACGATTGGTATTGATTCGCCGGAAGCCATGGCAAAGCATGCCATTGAATTTAAGAAAGATGGTGTGAGAATGATAAAAGTGAAATTGGGAAAAAATGCTGAAGATGATATTGAACGGATCAGGCAAATCAGGAAAGCGATCGGGAAAAAAATAATTCTTCGCATTGATGCCAATCAGGGATGGGATTATGAAACGGCTAAAAAAGCGCTCACAGAAATTGCGAAATACGACATCCAGTTCTGCGAACAGCCGATGCGGAGTTGGGATGATGATAAACTTCCTAAGCTGAAGAAAAAATCGCCTGTAAAAATAATGGCTGATGAAAGCGTGTTCAATCATCATGATGCAAAGCGATTGATAAAAGAGGATGCTTGTGATTATGTGAATATCAAATTTGCAAAATCAGGAGGCATGCTTGAGGCAAAAAAAATCAATAAAGTTTGCGAAGTGAATAAAATCCCATGCATGATGGGCGGCATGCTCGAAAGCAGGATTGCTTTAACCGCGTTCGCTCATTTTGCAACGGCTCATGATAATATTGTCTTCTACGATATGGATACATGCCTGCTCGGCCATAAAATTGACCCTGTTGTCGATGGTGTAAAATTCAAAGGTTATTTTCTTGAATTGCCTGAGAAACCAGGCATTGGCGCTTATGCAGACGAAGCGTTTTTAAAAACGCTGGATAAAGCTGTTGTTTAAAGTATTATTGGCTTCCGGTTTTTGATAATAATCTTACCTAAAAGATATTTCTTTTGGCTCTTTTGAATAAGGTTTAGTTTTTTTATATTGCCTTGTAAATTTTATTGTAACTCTTAACCTGAACCGTCAATGAAAAAGTCGTTTTTTTCGGTTTTATACAGCATAGGTTTTATAGGCATTTCTTTTTCACAGCAAATATCAGATTACACTTCATCCATTTCTTCTTTTAAGAATAGATATCCCAAGGCTGAGATTATCGGAGCAGAGCTGAAAGAAGAATATAATTTCAGCATCAGCACCAACAAAAGCGGCGAAACAAAAATCGTATCGGATGAGTCCGTTAGTGAGACGCTTGTGCCTGTGAAAGATTTCATAGCAAGCACCGATGCTGTTTTTTATGACGAGCAATCTTCTGTCGAGAATGTTCATGCTTCAAGCGCAAAAAATAAGACAATCAAATTCCTTCAGCAGTGCTCCGATTACCAGTCGGAAGGAATTTTTTATAGTGATGCCAAACTTTGTGTCATTAAAATCCCTTTGGAAGAAAAAGGAATGGCTGTGAATTATGGCTACAGCAAGCATTATAAAGATGTGAAGTATCTCACTTCTGTTTATTTCAATGAAGATATTCCCGTTGAAAAAAAGACAATTATTTTTAACGTGCCCGACTGGCTGGAAGTGGATCTGCGGGAATTTAATTTTGCCGGTTATGATATTAAAAAAGATGTTCAAAAAGATCCTGCCACGAAAACGACAAAATATACCTATGAACTGAAAAGTATTCCTGCGTTAAAAAAAGAATATCATTCTCCGAATTGGGCAAAGGCATATCCGCATATCATCGTGATCAGCAAAAGCTATACTGATAATGGGCAAAAGAAAGTCTTGTTTGAATCTGTAAAAGATCTATATGCGTGGTATCATTCTCTTTGCAAGGATATTGGCAACAGCAGCGATGACCTGAAGCCTATTGTGACGCAGCTTACAAAAGACAAAAAATCTGACATCGAAAAAATTGAAGCGATGTATTATTGGGTGCAGGACAAAGTGCGCTACATCGCATTTGAAAATGGCATTATGGGATTTAAGCCGGAAGCGGCACAGAATGTTTTCAAAAATAAATATGGCGATTGCAAAGGCAAAGCAAACCTGCTTACTCAAATGCTTCGTGTGGCGGGTTATGATGCAAGACTCACATGGATCGGCACATCCGATCTCCCTTATGATTATTCTCTTCCGTCGCTTGCAGTGGACAATCACATGATTTCAACGCTCGTGCTGAATGGGAAACATTATTTTTTAGATGGCACTGAAGAAAATATTGCATTCAACGATTATGCAAGCCGCATTCAGGGAAAGCAGGTGCTGATTGAAGATGGGAATAATTATATGTTGGATAAAATCCCTGAATTTGCTGCCGACAGAAATAAAGTAGAGACCAATTTGAAATTAAAAATTGAAGATGGTGCGTTAACAGGAAACTGCACTTCCATTTATAATGGTGAAGCAAAAATCAGTTTGGTGGGAGCATTTAATTCGCTTCGCAGCGAAAACAAAAAAGATGCGCTTGATAATTATCTCCGTTCAGGAAATGCAAATATTGTCATCAGCAATATCAAGAACCCGAATTGGGAGGAAAGACAAAAGCCTTTGCAGATAGGCTTTGATGTGAAAGCAAATAATGTAGTCACAAAAGCTGCAAATGAATTGTATATTAATCCTGACTGGCAAAAAGAATTTTCCGGGTTTGAGTTTGACTCAACAAGAAAGAACGATTATGAACTCGACCATAAATTATATCTGAACACGCAAGTTGAGATCGCGGTTCCGGATGGTTATAAAATTGATTATCTGCCGGAAGCGGTTTCTAAAAAGGCTGCTGATTATTCTTTTGAAGGATCTTATATCAATAAAGGCAATGCCATTATCTATTCTAAAAAAATTATTGTCAATAAAACAATCATCAGGAAGCAGGAATTTTCTGCGTGGAATGACTTTATCAAAAGCATCAACAAATTTTATAACGATCAGGCAATGCTGGTAAAAAAATAAATTATTTATGCGTTCATCATTGTTTCGTTTTGTTTCGATTCAATCTTTATTACTGTTATTAATATCAACCAATCTTTTTGCACAGGATCAGGTGGCAGAAGAGCCTGAGTTTAAAATAACGGCTGTTCCTGACAAATGGAAAAGCGAAAGTGCTGTCATCCTCGCTCAGAAAATTGATTACGCTTATGTGCGCAAGGCAATGACGAGTGCAATGACAATTCGCGAATACGTGAGAAAGCGTATCCGCTTGCAGGACAAAAATGCGCTGGAAAATTTCTCGGAATTTTATTATGCCACTTATGGAAAGAAAACTGCTGTGAATTATTCTATTATTAAATCCAGCGGCAAAGTAGTGAATGTTGACCTCAGCAATGCGATTGAAGTGGATAAAGATGTTCCGGGTGTATTCAAGCCGATTTATTTAAGAGGAAATACGAGCTTCTTCAAAATTGCGATCCCTGATCTTGAGATTGGCGATATTGTGGATTATCATTTTGAATCGGCAGAAGATATGGAACTGGCAAAAGGTTATGGTGAATTCACTCCGTATATTTTTACGCTCACTTATAATTATCCGGTGCTGTATCAAAAATTTCAATTTGATCTTGATAAAGGAACGGATGCATCTTTCAAATCATACAACGGTGCGCCGATATTGAAAGAGGGAGATGGCGGGTTTGATACAAAAGCATCTGACAAAAAATCTTTGGTGAGCTATTTCATCATTGATAAAAACCGTGAGAAAACAAGTGATGAAAGATGGAATTATGAATATCGAAACTCACCTACGGTTAAATTAAAAATCACTTATAAAGGCGGTGGTCTCAGCAATACTTTATTCGGAAAAAAAGGAGAAGCAACTGCTGAAACTGTTTCACTCGATCAGTTGAGGGGTATGTATTCTTCATTACAATATTACACAAGCCCTTTGATTGAAGGCATTTCAAAAGATATTGTTGATTACCTGAAAAATAACGGGAAAGATAATTTGCCGCCAAAGCAAATGGTGCATGAGATTTATTATGTGTTCAGGAAAATATTTTTAGAGAGCTATTATAAAGGACAGATCAACGGAAAAGACCTGGATATGTTCGGACCGCGGCATAGGCGTTATTCAAAAGATTCCAAGAAAAAAGATACTGAGAAAGAAGATCAGGTAACAGTGAACAGATTAATATGGGCTGCAGTTTTGTGCCGCACTTGTATCAGAAAAGATCTCGGAGTGGAAGTGCTGGCTATTATGCCACGCTATCTGGGAAAATGGAATGACATGCTTTTTCGTGAAGAGCTGGAGCTTGCGATGCGCGTGAAAGGTGATAAATATTATTTCATGTTCCCGTTTGATAATTTTGATTTGTTCGCACAGCCAGATGAAAATTTTGATGGAGCCGATGCCTATGCATTTGCTGTAGGACCCAAATCAGACGGCTATTACAAAGCAAATATCCCATCATCCACTTTTGATGATAATGTGCAAAAGCAGGAAAGCATGATTACCATTCCTGAAACGATGGACTTGCTGCAGGTTGAGCGGACCAACAGTTACAGCGGCATGGAAAAAAGTGGCAACAACACGCTCGCTCATCTCGATAGAGAATATCTGAATACAGATTTTAAAAAATATATTATCAATCCCAAAAAAGATAAAGGCGATAATAATTATGTGGATGCTGATAAAGACGAGAGAAAAAAGACACAGATGGAATATCTGAAAAAATCTGTGGAGAATGATGGTGTTGAAGTGGAAAAATATGACAAGTTTGAATTGGTTCAGGATGGTCGTTTTGATGAAACACCGATGCTTGTTTACAAAGAAAATTTCTCGCTGAAAAAATTGCTGAATAAAGCAGGCAGGAATTATTTGTTGGATGCGGGTAAATTAATAGGAGGGCAGATCAAGCTGGAAGAAAAAGAAATGAAAACACGAGATAATGATATCTGGATTTCGCATGCAAGAACAATAATCAACAACATAACAATTGTTCTGCCGAAAGGGTATACTGCAGATGGCTTGCAAGACTTGAATTATAATGTCAACAATGAAAGCGGCTCATTTATTTCATCTGCAAAAATAGATGGAGGCAAATTAATTCTCAGTACTCAGAAAATTTATAAAAAGAATTTTGATAAAAAAGATGCATGGCCAAATTATGTAGCGTTTCTTGAAGCGGCATATAAATTCACGCAGGTGAAAGTGGTGTTGAAGAAACAGCAGTAGGGAGTTAAGCCAATAACAGACTCTGAGCTGTTGACTAAGGATCAGTCTAAGAACTTTGTTTTCCATTCAGGAGTAGGGATCCAGCATTCTTCTTTTTTCCCGAACCATTTGTAGCGGTTTTTTGCAATGAAATTATAAACAGCATCGCGAATGAATTTTGGGACGATAATGAACGCATATAATAATTTCCATCCACCACCTAAATACTTCATCATCCTCAAAGCGCCGGAAGAGCGGGTGTATAATTGATCGCCTTCCACTAACATAAATGAATTGAATTCATCAGCAGGCAAATTGAATTTTTGTAAATATGCCTGTCCTGCTTTTCCTTGAAGCGAGCCAAATAAGAACTGATTTTTTTTATCACGCTTAAGAATAAATTGAACGCTGCCGCTGCACAGATTGCAAACACCATCGAATAGAACAATCTTTTTTTCTTCGTTCATCAAAGTGCAAAGTTAGTGGTGAATAGTGAATAGTCAATGGTGAATGGTCAATAAGTTCTTGAGCTTTAAAGATGAATTCATAGATAAAAAAACCTGCAACTAATTAAGTTACAGGTTTACCCTTTTAATAACTTTTCTATAAAGCTTACAGCAAAATCCAAAATCATGAATTATTCACCATTGACTATTGACCATTCACTACTTCAAATTATGAAACACTTTTTGCACATCGTCGTCCTGCTCTAATTTATCTACCAGCTTCAAAACTTCTTCAGCTTGTCCTTCAGGAAGTTCAACAGTTACTGTAGGGATCCATTCCACTTCTGCACTTACAGGTGTTATCTTTTTTTCTTCTAATGCTTTTTGCATGTTGCCAAAATCATTAAAGGCAGTGCGGAGTATCAATAATAGCTCATTGTTTTCTCCTGTTCCTTCTCCCATTTCTTCAAGACCGGAATCTATCAATTCAAATTCCAGTTCTTCCTGATTCAATCCTTCGGGTTTTAATTTGAAGACGCCCATTTTCCTGAACTGAAAGCTCACGCTTCCGCTTGTGCCCATGTTGCCATTTCCCTTTGTGAAATAGCTGCGCAAATTTGCAACTGTTCTTGTGGGGTTGTCTGTCGCTGTTTCAACGAGCACAGCCACTCCATGTGGTGCGTAGCCTTCATATAAGATTTCTTCATAGTTCTCCATCTCCTTGCCAGCCGCTCTTTTGATAGCCGCTTCCACACGGTCTTTTGGCATGTTCACGCTCTTGGCATTCTGAAAGCAACGGCGAAGAGCAGGGTTGGTATTTGGATCGGGTCCGCCTGCTTTAACGGCAATGGCTATCTCTTTTCCAATACGGGTGAATTGTTTTGCCATCCTGTCCCAGCGGGCAAACATTGTGTGCTTCCTTACTTCAAAAATCCTTCCCATTATTTAGTATTTACAGTTTATAGTTGATTTTAGATTTTAAATTTTCATAATCGGGCAGCAAAATTAACTCAAGTAGCTCAAATAAAAAACCGCCCGAAGGCGGCTGATTATTTAATTGAAATCTTTTGCTTTGGGGAGTATCTCACCCGGTGTTTTTAGTTTGCTATTATGCCTGCTATATAAAAAGTAAACAAACAAGCCTAATATCATCCATGCAAACGCTGCTATTAAAGTATTTTTATCTAAACCAATAATCATCAGCAGACAAATAGCGGCTCCCAAAACAGAAACAACAGGTGCAAGAGGAGCTCTGAATGGGCGTTCAATATTTGGAGATTTCACTCTTAAAATAAAAACGCCAATACTTACCAGCACAAAAGCAAATAAAGTCCCGAATGAAGTAAGATCACCCGCCACGCTTCCCGGAACAAACGCAGCAAATAAGCCAACGAAAATAAAAAGTATGATATTGCTTTTGTAAGGTGTCCTGAATTTAGGGTGCAAAACAGAGAAAATTTTTGGTAACAACCCGTCAGTTGACATGGTATAAAACACGCGGCTTTGCCCCATCAGCATCACTAATATTACTGAAGAAAAGCCGGCAAGAATAGCTACAGTTACTGATTTCGCCAACCATTGGTATCCATGCATATAAGTGGAAATAGCATAAACAACGGAAGCCTCTCGTCCCTTTGCAGGATCAACAAAATCTTTCCAGCTCGCAACGCCGGTTAATACATGGCCAAATAATATGTAGAGAATGGTACAAACAACCAATGAACCTAATATGCCTATTGGCATATCTCGTTTTGGGTTTTTTGCTTCCTGGGCTGCCGTGCTCACTGCATCAAAACCAATAAATGCAAAGAATACAATGGCTGCGCCTCCGAGCACGCCTCCCCAGCCATGTTTGTTCCAGCCACTATAATCGGCGATTACTTTGCCAGCCTGATCTACAACAGGTGGCGTGCCGGCAGGAATCATATAAGGCGTATGATTTTCTGGTTTCATGAACTGCCAGCCTACTATAATAAAAATAATTACTATGGCTACTTTAACAAATACAATGATGGAATTTACAACTGCTGATTCTGCTGTCCCTTTAATTAGAAGAAGCGTTATCAATAACAATATTAAAAGTGCAGGAAGGTTGATGATACCTTGCTGATGAACTCCCGCAGCATCAGTGAAACTTTCAAAAGGAGAATGACACCATGCATAAGGAATTCCACCATTAAAAAGCCTGTTCAAATATTCGCTCCAAGCGATAGAAACGGTCGCTGCACCCAATGCATATTCCATAATCAATGCCCAACCAATAATCCACGCAATCAATTCGCCCATGGTAACATATGAATATGCATAAGCACTTCCGGCGATGGGTATCATCGCTGCAAATTCTGCGTAACATAATCCTGCAAAAGCACAACCGACCGCTGCAACAATAAAAGATAATGTTACGGCAGGCCCTGCAGCTTGTCCTGCGGCGGCGGCAGTCCTCACAAATAAGCCTGCGCCGATAATAGCACCAATGCCCAATGCGACAAGGCTGCCTGCACCGAGTGTTCTTTTCAGGCCTTTTTCAGAATCCG